>Ga0157365_10000015_pt1 | contig 121941 bp, 114 predicted proteins | sample AttsexASBM3_FD_111478 | JGI IMG/M metagenome (GOLD analysis project Ga0157365, IMG submission 111478) | Fungus gardens microbial communities from leaf cutter ant in Ribeirão Preto, State of São Paulo, Brazil - Atta sexdens ASBM3 | ecosystem: Host-associated > Fungi > Mycelium > Unclassified ...
TGAGAAGCAGCGCAAGCAAACGGAGCAGGCACTGCAACAGACGCTGGCGGCGGCGCTGAAGCGGGTGCAGTCGGAAGACTGGCTTTTGGCTAACATGGATTATGAAGATGAAAATTCACAAGTTGTTGAAGATACGGCCAATGCGCTGACAAACGATCAGACGACCTGGGAAAAACATAAGGCCCTGTTTTGTCAGGTGGCCAGTTCACAGATCAGTTCTAAAGCACCGGTTTACCCAACCTCTGTCACCCAGTGCGAAATCAATATGAATAAGTCGCGTATCGACGAGCTGAAAGCATTAATGGCGCAGGTACAGCCTTAAGGGCCGGAGGCTCTCATCCTCACAAACGCCGGAAAGCAAAAAGCCTGCTCATTGAGCAGGCTTTTTAAATTTGGTCGGTGCCAGAGGATAACTCGCCGCGACGCGGCTTCGCCCTGCGGGCCGTTGCTGCGCAACGTTCTCTCGCTACGCTCGGGTCGAACCTCCCTGCCCCCGGAGGTTCTCATCCTCGTAAACGCCGGAAAGCAAAAAGCCTGCTCATTAAGCAGGCTTTTTAAATTTGGTCGGTGATAGAGGATTCGAACCTCCGACCCCTTCGTCCCGAACGAAGTGCGCTACCAGGCTGCGCCAATCACCGAATGCGGGGCGCATATTACTGCGCACCCTAATTCCCGTCAATCCCTTACGTTAAAAAAGCCGTTCGATCGCCTGAAAAGCCAGCGATATGGCTATTTTGTCGCAGCGGGAACGTGACACCAGTTGTTGTTCTGGTTGATACCGCCGTCCGGCGACTGGTATCCGAGGCAGCCCATAATGGTGTCGAAAAGCTCAACGTGGCGATGCGGGCGCTTCTGCTGCGCCTGCAGTTTAAGCTGCGCGAACGCCTGCGCGTGCTGCGGGTCGGCCAGATAGCTGTCCGACATCCAGACCATCATCGGCACGCGGAACTGCTCCGGCGGCGCGATATTGCGCGGCGTGCCGTGCAGATGCTCTTTCTCATTGATCGACTCGCCGTGATCCGCCGCGTAAAAGACAATCGCTTTCTTGTTACGCACCTGGTCGATGACATCGGCGATAAAGCTGTCGACGTACAGTACCGAGTTATCGTACGCGTTAATCAGCTCCTCGCGGCTACAGCTGGAGTCAACGCCCATGCACTCCGGCTGCCAGCGCGCAAAGCTGCGCGGATAACGCTGCACATAGTTATAGTGCGAGCCTTTGGTATGCAGAATGATGAGATGCTTGCCCTTCTCGTGGTTAGAGAGCGAGTTTTTCATCTCATCCACCAGCAGCATGTCGTCCACCTGCTTACCGCGGTTGCGCGGCTCGGCGCCAATCTGCTCGCGGTAGGCGATGTTGTCCGCCATGGTGTTGCTGTAGAACCACATCTCGCTCTGCATCGCATAGAGATCGGAGCTAAAGCCTAACTGCTTAAGCACGGAGAAAACGTTCTGCTCTTTCAGGGTGCGCTGCGGGTTATCCTCCGCGCCGCCTTCACGAACAAACATGCAGCGCAGCGACAGCTTGGTCGCCGTGTCGCATGACTCGCCGCGAAACGCCGCCAGGTTTTTCTCCTGCGCGAGTTTCGGCGTGGTATTGCGGTCATAGCCGAGCATGCCCATGTGATCCCAGCGCGTGGTTTCACCGATGATAAACACCACGTAAGTGTCATCAATGCCCTGCGGGGCCTGCCAGGTAAATTTTTTGGCCGGGTTCAGCAGCGACTTGTTATCGCTTGATTCATCGACCTGCGCCCAGGCGTACAGCCCCAGCGCGGAGAGCCAGTTAGACGGCAGATAAGAGTTCGCCACCACGCCGCCGTAGCTCGGCATATCGACGCCAGAGGTGCGCTCTTCGTTCTTTTGTTGCAGATCCAGCAGGCGAATCGGCGCCCAGACCAGCAGACCCGCCACAATGACCACCGCCGCGCTTTTCAGGCGCTGATCGCGGGTGCGCAGCTGGCGCAGCAGCGTATCGCGGCAGCGGTTGCCCCAGATAAGCGTCAGCGGCACGATGCACACCAGCACCATCCAGACGATGAATTGCCAGCCCACCACTTCTTTAGAGAGATCGATATCGGTCGTCATAATCGACGCGATAATGCCGTAGCCAATCACCACATTTAAAAACGTCATGTAGTAACTGGCGGCCACCGAGAACAGAACAACGAGTGTCGTCAGCACGCGCCAGACGCGTCGCCCGAACAGCGACAGCACGCGCAGCAGGAAGAACGTGACCAGCACGGTCGCCGCCAGTTCCACCACCATTGAAACGCCGTTAACCCAGGTGAGATTTTGCGCATAACCATCAAAACGACGGTACAGCACCGCGCAGTTCAAAAACAGACCGATGTATACCGCCAACAGAAAGCTGAGTCTCTGCTGGGTCATCGAGAGGATGTATTTCATGCAAACCGTCCAGGCAAAGCAGGCACTAAAACCCTTCACCCAAAAAATGAAAAAAGAATGTATTTGTAACGACCGTGAGGGAATCAGGTGATTCTTAACTCAGACGCGAGGAAGTAGACCACAGATGCGGGAAAAAGTGCGGGCTTTTAGGGCGGCCCGGCGCCTATTTACAAAAATATGAGGCCGGAACCGCATTTTACTTACGTCACGTGTGACCGGTTAGTCAGTAATCACGTTCAGCTTGACGTCGATATTGCCGCGGGTGGCATTAGAGTACGGACAAACGATGTGCGCTTTCTGCACCAGTTCTTCCGCTTCCGCGCGATCCATGCCCGGCAGATGAATATCGAGCTGGGCTTCAATGCCGAAGCCGGTCGGCAGCGGGCCAATCCCCACCTGACCTTCGATAAAGGCTTCCTGCGGCACTTTCTTTTTCTCCTGCGCGGCGACATGTTTCAGCGCGCCCAGGAAGCAGGCGGAATAGCCCGCCGCGAAGAGCTGTTCGGGGTTGGTCACCTGACCGCCCGCGCCGCCCATCTCTTTCGGCACGCCGAGTTTCACATCCAGCACGCCGTCATCAGACGTTGCCCGGCCATCGCGGCCGCCAGTTGCTTTCGCTTTTGCGCGATAAACCACTTTTTCTAAGGACATCTTATTCTCCTTTGTGTTGGCAATCACAGTTAGTAAGCATAGAACGTCTGAGCGAACTGGGGAGAAAGTGAGAACAATCGGGAAACAGCGCCGCCGCGGGGAGCGGCGGCGAAGGCAATCAGGCGCGGGCATGCTCCCACGTTTCGCGGCGCGGCTGGCGAATGGTGGTTGAGATCGCCAGCGACACAATCAGCAGCGCGAAGATAACGCAGAAGGTGACGTAAAAGCCGCCGAACAGCGAGGCGATAATTGAGCCGCAGATGCTGCCGATACCGAAGCCGAGATAAATCACGCCATAGTTTTTAGCGAGATTATTCAGCCCGAAGAAATCGCTGACCAGCGACGGATACACCGTGATGGTGCCGCCGAAGTTAAACGCCACGCAGGCGATAGCCGCGAAGAACGTCACTTCATTGAGCGGAGCGAACAGCAGCGCCGCCATGCCGACCAGCGATACCACCTGTCCCATCGTAATGACGCGAATGCGCGGCATTTTATCGGAGAGAATGCCGAGCACCAGACGGCCCGCCAGGTTGGCGATGGAGATAACGGTCACGGCGTTCGCGGCGGTTGCGGCGTCAAGACGCACCATGCCCTGCGCGATATCTTTGGCGACGCCAATCACGTACAGGCCGCTCATGCAGGCGGTCAGGAACATCAGCGCGAGCATCCAGTACTGCGGTTTACGCATCGACTCGGCAAGGCTGTAATCGCGTGCGCCTTCGCCTGCGCCGTTGCCCGCGCTGGCAGGCTGTTGCGGCGCGTCTTTCATCAGCAGCGCGCCGCCGATTATCATGATCATCACCATGCCGCCCCAGATAATAAACGTGTGCTCAAGCCCGACGGACGCCAGCAGATGGCTGTCGATAAATTTAAAGCCGAGGCTGCCAAGGCCATACGAGCCGATGGAAAACGCGGAGATAAGCCCTTTGCGCTCCGGGAACCACTTCACGCAGTTCGAAAGCGTCAGCAGATAACCGGCGCCATCCGCAAGCCCCACCAGCACGCCGGCGCTCAGCCAGAGCATCAGCAGATTGCTGGCGTGGGAGGTTAACACCAGGCCTAGGCCCAGCAGCACGCCGGAGGCGATGGTGACGCGTTTCACGCCGAAGCGCTCCTGCAACTTACCGGCTACCGATGACGACAGCGCCAGCCCCAGGCTCAACAGCCCGAAGGAAAACGCCACCTGGCTTACCGGCTCGTCGAGTTTTTGCGACAGCGCGCCGTTAAACAGGCTCCAGGTATAAACCGAGCCCAGCGCGAACTGGGTCACAATGGTGCCCACCAGGGTGAGCCACCGGGTACGCTGTTGGATGGAGGTATTCATGGTTGTTATCCCAAAGAAAAGAAGAAAGCTTCACTACCTGCAACGATAGCGAAACCCCTACTTTTCCGGGGGAAAACGGCATGAGATGCCGCAGGCGCGGAATGAACTGCCGCGTAAAAGGCATGGATGACCTTGAACGGGCGGGAAATACCGCTTTAAAACGTCGCGCTGACGCCGAGATTGTACATTTGCGCGTCGTTTTCGCTCAGTCGACCTTCCGCCTGGGAGAATGACGCCCAGGCCGCGACATGCTTGTTAATCGGCATATCGGCCCCGAACGAGACATCCATCCACGAGCCATACTGGCTGCCCGGCAGCAGCGGCTGCATATTCCACAGCGGATCGCCGTGCTGCTGGTTATAGCTGACCTGCGCCCACGGGCGGACCGCGCCAAAGCGGGAATCGAGCCGCCAGCTGAGCGAGCCGACGCTCGGATGCCAGTAAGCGTCGTCCGCGCTCGGGCCGTTCTCCTGAACGGGAAGCCCGCTGGCCTCGCGCCGCCAGCCCGCCACCGGGCGCACCGTCACGGGCAGCGACAACGACAGGTTCAGGCCCATTGGAGTGACTTGCGCCTCGTCGTGCTGCGTTTTCGCCACCCGTTCAGCCAGGATCTCCTCATAGCGTGGGGTGCGATCGCTGTCCCACGTATAACGTTCAGAGGTGTTACTCTGAGGGTCAACAGCGATATATTCCTGTTGCCAGGCGTGAGCCGCCTGCGTAAAAACCAGAGACCACAAAAGCACCGCCGCGCGTCGTAACGCATGGCGTCCAGAGATTGTTATCATCATCAAAGCGACTCCAGAAAAGAGCCGGTTCCGGCAGTTTTTATTGGCTTTATTAGCGGAAATGCGAATAACCCTGAATTAACTATTGTCTCTTTATTCGCTACGTCAAGCCGCTTCAGAATATCGCTACGATGTTTATGACCATGAGGAAAATGCAGATGGAACGTTGCGGTTGGGTCACACAGGATCCGCTTTATCTCGCCTATCACGATGAAGAGTGGGGCGAGCCTCAGAAAGATAACCACACGCTGTTTGAGATGATCTGCCTCGAAGGTCAACAGGCGGGGCTGTCATGGATAACCGTGCTGAAAAAACGCGAGCACTATCGCCGCTGTTTTCACGGGTTTGACCCTCATGCGGTGGCGCAGATGGGGCCAGAGGCGGTAGACGCGCTGGTGCTGGAGCCGGGGATTATTCGCCATCGCGGTAAAATCGAGGCGATTATCGCCAACGCGCGGGCGTATCTCGCCATGCAGGCGCAGGGGGAGGATTTCGCCACGTTTGTCTGGTCGTTCGTCGGCGGCGCGCCGAGGATAAACTCCCCCGCCACGCTCGCGCAGGTGCCGGTCACCACGCAGGAGGCGCAGGCGCTCTCAAAGGCGCTGAAAAAACGGGGCTTTAAGTTTGTCGGCCCGACCATTTGTTATTCCTTCATGCAGGCCTGCGGGCTGGTGAACGATCATCTCGCAGGCTGCGGCTGCCACCCGCAGAACCGCCCGTGATCCGCGCGCAACGCCCTGCCGACCGCGAACGCGTGCTCGCGCTGTGGCTTGCCAGCACCACCGCCGGGCATCCGTTCATTCGCCCCGACTACTGGCGCGCCAGCCTGCCGATAGTGCGTGATGTCTATCTGCCCGGCGCCTGCACCTGGGTGGAAGAAGAAAACGACGCGCTGCGCGGGTTTATCAGCGTAATGCATGAGAAATTCATCGGCGCGCTGTTTGTCGCGCCCGCATGGGCGGGAAAAGGCGTCGGCACCGCCCTGCTCACGCATGTGCAGTCGCAGTACGACACGCTGAATCTTGAGGTCTACCAGAAAAACACCCGGGCGGTGAATTTCTATCACGCCCGGGGGTTTCGTATTGAAGAAAGCGCGTGGCAGGAAGAGACCGGCCACCCGACGTGGATTATGCGCTGGCAGGCGGATCAAACGCCGTAACGTCCGGCGCCTCGCCCGCGTATTTCTCCACGCGCACCAGCGAGGAGTTGGCCGCGCAGCCGTTGCCGAGCCGCGAAGTAGGAATATCGCGGGTCAGCACATTGACCGCGCCGTTTTTACAAAGCCCCTGCTGCTGCCAGTCGAAATCGGGCCACGCGCCCTGATGCAGGCAAATGACGCCCGGTTTAATGCCGTCGGTCACTACCGCGCCGGCCAGCACCTGACCGCGATCGTTCCACACGCGCACCAGATCGCCATTATTAATACTGCGTTTACGGGCGTCGTCCGGGTGCAGCGTCACCGGCTCGCGTCCGGCTACCGCATAACGCTCGCGCAGCACTGAGTAGTTGAGCTGGCTGTGCAGGCGGTGCGCCGGGTGCGACGAGAGCAGTTGCAGCTCGTCCGGCTGCGCATTGCCGTGCCACTCGTCCGGCTCAAGCCAGGTCGGGTGCGGCGGGCAGTCGGCGTAGCCGAAGCTCGCGATCCGCGCGGAGTAGATTTCGATTTTCCCGCTCGGCGTGCTGAGCGGGTTCGCCGCCGGATCGGCGCGAAACGCGCCAAAGCGGACAAATTCGGCGTTTTTCGGGTTTTCCGGCATCTCGATTATCTGGTTCGCCGCCCAGAAATCGGCGAAATCCGGCAGCGTCACCTGCTGGGCCGCGCCGCGTTCGCGGGCGATATTATAAAACGTCTCCAGCCACTCAAGCTCGCTTTTGCCTTCGGTGAAACGCTCACGCCCACCGGTCTCCCAGCGTTCAGAAAGCTCGGCGAAAATGTCGAAATCGTTGCGCGCTTCATACTGCGGCGGCACGACCTGCTTCATTGGCACCATATGCTGGTTGCTGTAGTCGCCGGTCATGGTCATGTCGTTGCGTTCAAAAGACGTCGTCACCGGCAGCACGATATCGGCGTGCTTCGCGGCCGCCGTCCAGAAGCATTCGGAAATCACCACCAGCTCCGGCTTCTGCCACGCTTTGATAAGGCGGTGCGTTTCCTGATGATGGGTGAAGTTCGCGCCGCCGGCCCACCAGATAAAGCGGATATCCGGGAAGATGCGCGCCTGACCGTTATGCGGGTACTCGCCGCCAGGGTTTTCCAGCGCCTCGACAATGCGCGCCACCGGGATTTTATCCACCGCATCAGTGCCGCCTTCCACGCTGCCCTGCATTGACGCCAGCACCGCCGCGCGGCGCGTCGGGTTACCGCCGTTGGCGAAGTGATAGGAAAGCCCAAAGCCGCCGCCCGGCAGGCCAATCTGGCCAAGCATGGCCGCAAGCGTCACCAGCATCCAGTGTTTCTGCTCGCCGTACTGCTGGCGCTGCATGCCCCAGCCTGCCATCAGCATGGTGCGATTCTGACTGAACAATTGCGCCAGCGCGCGGATGGTCGCGGCATCCACACCGCAAATCGCCGCCGCCCAGTCGGCGTCTTTCGGCGTGCCGTCGCGCTCGCCGGTCAGGTAGGCCGCAAACTGCGCGTAGCCGTGCGTGCAGGCATTCAGGAAAGCCGTATCCTCCCAGCCGTTTTCCACCAGCGTATGGGCGATGCCGAGCATCAGCGCCACATCGGTGCCCATATGCGGGGCTATCCATTCCATGCGATCGCCGAAGAAATCAGCGGTCTCCGGGCGCATCGGGTTGATGCAGATAAGCTTTTTGCCGCTCTCTTTTAACTGCTCGAAATAGCCGATGCCTTGTTCATCAGAGGCGTTCCAGGCGATTTTCAGCGTGTTGAGCGGGTTGGCGCTCCACAGCACAACCACCTCGCTGTGCTCCAGCACCAGCGGCCAGCTCGTCTGCTGCTGATACACTTCGTTGCCGCCCAGCACATAGGGCATGATCACCTGCGCCGCCCCCGTGGAGTAGTCGCCGAGATGGCCGGTATAGCCGCCCGCGAGGCTCATGTAGCGTTGCAGCAGCGTCGCGGCTTTATGCAGCACGCCGTTGGAGCGCCAGCCGTAGGAGCCTGCGAAAATCGACGACGGGCCGTAGCTTTCGCGAATGCGCCGGTGCTGCTGGTCAATCAGACGCAGCGCCTCATCCCAGCTGATTTGCACAAACTCATCCTGCCCGCGCACGCCCTGCGGGCTGTCCGGCGAGGCGAGAAACCCCTTGCGCGCCATCGGGTAGCGCACGCGCGCTTTGCTGTGTACCTGGTCCGGTACGGCGGTTTGCAGGGAATTCGGGTGACGCGTCGGCAACGCGCCACGGGAGGACAGCACGGTTTCACCGTCGGTCTCGACAACCATTGGGCCCCAGTGGGCAGCGGTAACGATGCGTTTTAAAGCAGATGGGTTAGCCAAAACGGGCTCCTGACAGGCGTTTGCAGATGAGGCGGCGTGAGTCTGGTCACTTTGTCGCCGCTCGATTCGTTATGAATGACAAAATCGGAACACTACCCGGAATTTTCATCACATTCCCCCTTCATAATCAACCTCCGCCACTCCGGGCGTACCAGAATTAAATTGAATAAGGATATGCGATGAAAAAACGCATTATGTTAGTGGCCGCGGTTATCAGCGGCGCACTGGTTATATCGGGCTGCACCACTAACCCTTACACCGGCGAACGTGAAGCGGGTAAATCCGGCATCGGCGCGGGCATCGGCTCCGTCGTCGGCGCGGGCGTCGGGGTGCTTTCTTCCTCGAAAAAAGATCGCGGCAAAGGCGCGCTGATTGGCGCGGCGGCGGGCGCAGCGCTCGGCGGCGGCGTGGGATATTACATGGACGTGCAGGAAGCGAAGCTGCGCCAGAAAATGCAGGGCACCGGCGTCAGCGTTACCCGCAGCGGCGATAACATCATCCTGAATATGCCGAATAACGTCACCTTCGACAGCAGCCAGGCGAACCTGAAACCGGCAGGCGCCAATACCCTGACCGGCGTGGCGATGGTGCTGAAAGAGTACCCGAAAACCGCGGTGAATGTGGTGGGCTACACCGACAGCACCGGCGGACAGGCGCTGAACATGAAACTGTCGCAGCAGCGCGCAGAGAGCGTGGCCAGCGCCCTTATTACCCAGGGCGTCGCCGCCAACCGTATCCGCACCAGCGGCATGGGCCCGGCGAACCCGGTTGCCAGCAACAGCACCGAAGAGGGTAAAGCGCAGAACCGCCGCGTGGAAATCACGCTGAGCCCGTTACAGTAACGGCCAGCCGCCTCGCCGGTATATGTCCGGTGAGGCGGCATCACACCTTAGTGGTGCAGCATTTCGTCGACGATCTGCGCTTTGCTGAGCTGATACGGGTAGTAGGTCGGCCAGTTATCCATCTCTTTTAGCAACGCCTCCTGCGAGGTATTGCCCATATAGATATGAAAATGCGCGGACTGGCGCGGCGCGATCGTGTGATCGCTGAATTGCACGAATTTCGGCGCTTTGGACGCGCTGTCGGTGCATTCAAACAGGTAGCGCACGCCTTTTTTGCCCGAGACGTAATGCAGGATCTTATAGCCGTTATATTTGTATTCGCAGGCGTTCACGGTATCGCCCACGTGAAACTCCATCACGTTGTTTTCAATGCCAATCATCTCCACATTCGTGGCGTAGCCTTTTTTGTAATACGTGCGATATTCCTCGACGGTTTTGCCGCCTTCTTTCGCTTTCTTCGCCAGCACCGGGTCTAAATCGCCGCTTAAAAGATACGGATAAATCGACTGCCAGACGCCGTCCCAGTTGCTGAGGGGGCGATCTTTGACGTCGTTATCGTTAAACACCCCTTCGCTGGCCTGGCGCTCCGCCTCGGTCAACGGCGTGCCGTGATGATGCCCGTGGGCCACGCTTTGGGTGCTGGTCAGCACAAGCCCCATTCCCAGTAATAAGGCTAACGTTTTCATTACTCTCACTCTCCTGTGTCATCGGCGGTCATGAATTGATACGTTATAACATAATTAAAAATAACGCGACAACTCGTGATACCGCCCGACGCCATCAGGCGCGATAATGCCTGACCGGGTGAACGCCTGCTTTACGGCGGCTACCCGAATCATCTAATAATAAAAACAGTCACCTGCCCCACCGGCGTTGTAGCCTGAGAAGGAAGTCTCATGACCCCAAAAGCGTCCCGCCCGACCATCAGCGACGTCGCACGCGCCGCGAAAACCGGTAAAACCAGCGTCTCCCGCTACCTGAACGGCGAGAAACATCTGCTTTCCGCCGATCTTCTGGCGCGTATCGAACAAGCTATCGCGCAGCTCGACTATCGCCCGAGTCAGATGGCGCGCGGCCTGAAACGCGGCCGCACCCGGCTTATCGGCCTTATCATCGCCGATATCACCAACCCCTATTCGGTTAACGTCTTAAGCGGCATTGAGGCCGCGTGCCGCGACAAAGGTTTCACGCCGCTGGTCTGTAACACCAATAATGAGCTCGATCAGGAGCTGCATTATCTCGATTTGCTGCGCAGCTATCAGGTGGAAGGGATTGTGGTAAACGCGGTGGGCATGCGCGAAGAAGGGCTGAACCGGCTGCAACAGTCGGCGCTGCCGATGGTGCTTATCGACCGTAAAATCCCGGATTTCGCCTGCGACGTGGTCGGGCTCGACAACACACAGGCGGCCACCACCGCCACGGAACATCTTATTGAGCAGGGCTTTGAGGCGCTGCTGTTTTTAAGCGAGCCGCTCGGCACGGTCAACACGCGACGCGAGAGGCTGACCGCCTTTCGCGCCGCCGCCGCGCGCTATCCCGGCGTGGTGGCGGAGAACGCCGAAACGCCGCTGCATGAGGCGGACCATCTCGACAACACGCTGCGCCACTTCCACACCCGCTATCGCGGGATGCGCAAAGCGGTGATCTCCGCCAACGGCGCGCTGACGCTGCAGGTGGCGCGTTCGCTTAAACGCATCGGGCTCAACTGGGGCGCGGATATCGGCCTGCTCGGCTTTGACGAGCTGGAGTGGGCGGAACTCGCGGGCGTTGGCATCACGACGCTGAAGCAGCCGACCTGGCAGATTGGCTACGCCGCGCTGGAGCAGGTGGTGAGGCGCATCGAGGGACAATCGCAGGCGGTGCGGGAGCAGGTTTTCTCCGGCGAGTTGATCGTACGCGGCTCGACGGCGCGATAATCGACGGTTCGTGACCCCGATCATAAATTCGCCATCCTGGACTTCTCTTTGGAACCGGTTCCATCTAGCGTAATAACTATGTTATTCAGATGTAACCACTCCGGAGAAGTTAATGGAGAGAGAAATTATCGTCGTCACCGCCGCTTACGGTAACGACAAAGTCAAAGCGCTCGGCGGCCAGCAGGCTTTACTGCCGATCATCGCCGAAGCAGGCGCCGATGGCGTGGAAATTCGCCGCGAACTGCTTGAACCCGCCGAACTCGACGCGCTGCCCACGCTGGCGCAGGCCATTACTAACCATCAGCTGAAAGCCTGCTACTCCGCGCCAGAGCCGCTGTTTGAGCACGACGGCAAAATCAACGCGCGCCTGCCCGCGCTGCTTGCCGAAGCGCATGAACTCAACGCCCGCTGGCTCAAGCTCTCGCTCGGACATTTCAGCCACCCGCATCAGGCCGAGCCGCTCGCCGCGCTGCTGGCGCTCAGCGACGTGGCGCTGGTCGTGGAAAACGATCAGACCGAATGCGGTCGCCTTGCGCCAATGCGTCGTTTCCTCGACGCCAGCAAAACGCTCAACCTGCCTGTCCGCCTGACGTTCGATATGGCCAACTGGCTGTGGGTGGACGACGCGCCGGAAGATGCCGCGCGCGCGCTCCACACCGGCGTCAGCTATATCCATGTGAAGGCCGCCACGGCCCATCATTACCACTACCGCGCCATCGCGCTCGATGATGCCGGGCCGCGCTGGCGCGCGCTGCTGGAGATGCTGCCGGCAGACGCGCCGCGCGGTATTGAATTCCCGCTGGAAGGGCGCGATTTAACCGCCGTGACCCGCCACTACGTCAACCTGCTGCGCGAGGAGTGAACATGGAACAGCCCCTGGATGTGATTACGATCGGTGAGGCGATGGCGATGTTCGTCGCGACCGAGCCTGGCGCGCTTTCGCAGGTCGAACACTTTTTCAAACGCGTGGCCGGTGCGGAGCTGAACGTCGCTACCGGCCTTGCGCGCCTGGGCTTGCAGGTGAGCTGGGTGAGCCGCGTCGGCAATGATTCCTTTGGCCGCTTCGTACTCGATCAGCTGAAAAAAGAGGGCATCGCCACCCGCGGCGTGACCATCGATGACCGTTTCCCGACCGGCTTTCAGCTGAAATCGAAAGTGACAGATGGAACCGATCCCAGCGTGGAGTATTTCCGCAAGGGCTCCGCGGCCAGCCATCTGAGCACCGAAGATTTTAACGCGCCGCTGTTTTACAGCGCCCGTCACTTACACCTGAGCGGCGTGGCGGCGGCGCTTTCCGGCACTTCTTACGAGTTGCTGGATCACGCGGCGCGCGCCATGAAAGCCCAGGGCAAGACGCTCTCCTTCGATCCGAACCTGCGCCCGGTGCTGTGGAAAAGCGAGGCGGAGATGGTCGAGAAGCTAAACCACCTCGCCGGTATGGCGGACTGGGTGCTGCCGGGCCTGAAAGAGGGCCAGATCCTGACCGGCCAGCAGAGCCCGGAAGGCATCGCCGATTTCTACCTGACGCGCGGCGTGAAAGCCGTCGTGATTAAGACCGGCGCCGACGGCGCGTGGTATCAGACGGCAAGCGGCGAACAGGGCACGGTCGCCGCCGTGAAAGTAGACAACGTCGTCGATACGGTCGGCGCAGGCGACGGCTTTGCGGTGGGCGTGATTAGCGCCCTGCTGGAAGGCAAGACGCTGCATCAGGCCGCGACGCGCGGCAACAGGATTGGCGCGCTGGCCATTCAGGTGCAGGGCGACAGCGAAGGCCTGCCGACCCGCGCGCAGCTGGACGAATAAAAGCTTCACCCTGGAACAGACAGTATTAACAGCGTCCGTCGTCCCCTACACCGACGAGGCGCCCCACCTCAACCACAGAGGGCATACGATGAAAAGTCCGACTAACGCTCCAAAACGCTGGTGGTACATCATGCCGATCGTGTTTATCACGTACAGCCTGGCGTACCTCGACCGCGCAAACTTCAGCTTCGCCTCGGCGGCGGGCATCAATGACGATCTCGGCATCACCAAAGGCATCTCATCGCTGCTCGGCGCCCTTTTTTTTCTGGGATATTTCTTCTTCCAGATCCCCGGCGCGATTTATGCCGAGCGCCGTAGCGTGCGCAAACTCATTTTCATCTGTCTGATCCTCTGGGGCGGCTGCGCCTCGCTGACCGGCGTGGTCAGTAATATCCCGATGCTGGCGGCAATTCGCTTTATCCTCGGCGTGGTGGAGGCGGCCGTGATGCCCGCCATGCTGATTTACATCAGCAACTGGTTCACGAAATCCGAACGCTCACGCGCCAACACCTTTCTGATCCTCGGCAACCCGGTCACGGTGCTGTGGATGTCGGTGGTGTCGGGCTATCTGATCCAGGCGTTCGGCTGGCGCGAAATGTTCATCATCGAAGGGGTGCCCGCGGTTATCTGGGCCTTCTGCTGGTGGATGCTGGTGAAAGACAAACCGGCCCAGGTGAAATGGCTGGCGGATGACGAAAAAGCGGCGCTCCAGGCGCAGCTGAATAAAGAGCAGGAAGGCATCAAGGCCGTGCGTAACTACAGCGAAGCCTTCCGCTCGCGTAACGTTATCCTGCTGTGCGCGCAATATTTCGCGTGGAGCATCGGCGTTTACGGGTTCGTGCTGTGGCTGCCGTCGATTATCCGCAGCGGCAGCGAAAACATGGGCATGGTGGAAGTGGGCTGGCTCTCCGCCGTGCCTTATCTGGCCGCCACCATCGCGATGATTATCGTCTCCTGGGCCTCCGATAAAATGCAGAACCGCAAACTGTTCGTCTGGCCGCTGCTGCTGATTGGCGGGCTGGCGTTTATCGGCTCCTGGGCGCTCGGCGCGAACCACTTCTGGGCGTCCTATACGCTGCTGGTGATTGCCGGCGCGGCGATGTACGCCCCGTATGGCCCGTTCTTTGCGATAATCCCGGAGATGTTGCCGAAGAACGTGGCAGGCGGCGCGATGGCGCTAATCAACAGCATGGGCGCGCTCGGCTCGTTCGTGGGCTCATGGGTGGTCGGCTATCTTAACGGCGCGACCGGCAACCCGTCTGCGTCATACATTTTTATGGGGGTGGCGCTTTTCGCCTCCGTGTGGCTCACTTTAATTGTCAAACCGACCGCCAGCCAGGCGCTGCCGGTGGGGGCGCGCCACGCGTAACACGCAGCGGGCGGCGTAAGGCCGTCCGCTTGTCTATTCTTTCTCTTTTGTTCAACGCTGGAGACCTGCATGAAGCCGTCCGTCATTCTCTACAAATCCCTGCCCGACGATTTGCTTGCCCGCCTGGATAGCCATTTCAACGTGACCCGGGTATCAGACCTGAGCCCGGAGACCGTCGCGGCGCACGCCGATGCCTTTAGCCAGGCGCAGGGGCTGCTGGGCTCCAGCGAAAAAGTGGATGCGGCGTTGCTTGAGAACATGCCCAACCTGCGCGCCGCCTCGACGGTGTCCGTGGGCTATGACAATTTCGATGTGGACGCCCTGAATGCAAAACAGATAGCGCTGATGCACACGCCCACCGTGCTCACCGAAACGGTCGCCGACACGCTGATGACGCTGGTGCTGACCACCGCGCGACGCGCGCTGGAAGTGGCCGAGCGGGTGAAAGCCGGCGAGTGGACCGGCAGCATCGGCCCGGACTGGTTCGGTACCGATGTGCATCACAAAACGCTCGGCATCGTCGGCATGGGCCGTATTGGCCTCGCCCTGGCGCAGCGCGCGCATTTCGGCTTTAACATGCCGATTCTCTATAACGCGCGCCGCCATCACAGCGAGGCTGAGGAGCGCTTTAACGCGCGCTATTGCGATATCGACACGCTGCTGGCGGAGTCAGATTTCGTCTGCGTTATTCTGCCGCTGACCGACGAGACGCATCATATGATTGGCGCAGAGCAGTTCCGCAAAATGAAAAAATCCGCCATTTTCATCAACGCGGGTCGCGGCCCGGTGGTGGATGAGCAGGCGCTGATTGCGGCGCTGCAACGCGGTGATATTCACGCGGCGGGCCTTGATGTGTTTGAACAGGAGCCGCTGGCGAAAGACTCGCCGCTGCTGTCGCTGAAAAACGTGGTGGCGCTGCCGCATATCGGCTCCGCCACCCATGAGACGCGCTACAACATGGCTGCCTGCGCGGTGGATAATCTCATCAACGCGCTGAACGGCGACGTGTCGCAGAATTGCGTGAATCCGCAGGTCGTTAAGAAATAAACGGTCGTGAAGAAATAAAAGATCGAGAAGAAATAAAAAACGGCTCGTAAGAGCCGTTTTTTTTCACTGCATCGCGTTGGTCGCGGCGGTGTAAGCCTGGGTGAAGGCCTTATGTTGCTCGGCGAGCGGCCCAATCAGCGCGTTATACTGGCTGGCCTGCTGCGAGGTCGGGAACTGAATGCCGTTCGCGGCAAAACCGACCTGCGTGCCCTGCTGGGCGATGAAGTCGCCAACCTGCACCAGCTGTTGGGTGAACGTCTGCGCGGCGGGGATCAGCGGCTGCAGCGCGTTGGCCGGGCCCGTCACCACTTTCTCATACGCCTTATCAAACACCGGCTTCAGATCGTCCGCCTGCTTCAGCGAAGAACGGGAGCTGTCGGCCTGCATTTTCGCGTTCTGCAACTGCTGGCTCATGACGCCCAGCGAACCGTTCGCCTGGCGCAGCGCCTCGCGCTGGGTCATATAATCCTGCGGCACGCGAATGCTGTTTACGCTATCCACTACCGGGCGGATGCCGGCGTCCATCGCCTGGTTCACCTGCTGAGAGTAGCTGTAAAGGATGGCATAGTCGGATACGAACGGACCGAACTGTTTTTTCTGATCGGCGGTCAGCGTCGGCAGACGTTCGCCGCTACGCATCACCGTGTTTTGCAGAAAATCGACGAACGCTTTGCGCTGGTCGCCCTCTTTATCAAAACACCCGCTCAGGCTGAATACCATTAACAACGCCGCCAGCGGCGCGAACCAGCGAGAGCAGGACTTACCTGTCGCCATTTTTTTGCTCCTTTCACTCATCAACGCGCACACCACTGCCAGTGTGCCTCAACGCCCACAAGAATAGTTCAGACGCGTCGCGCAGGATACCCTTTATTGCGCTGCGCAAGCGATTATGCAAAGGCCCGAGCGGCAGCTTCGGCGTGAGGCGTGTCGAAGAACCTTGCCGATGCGATCCCGTCCAGGCCACCAGCGATCGATGATGATCCTTTACAAAAATATACGTGTGCTCAGAACAATCTGAATATCAGTCAGTTAGCACGCTATTTTTCACCAGCGAGCCGGTAAATGCGCGGCTGGCAATTGAGCGGGCGCAACATTCTCTTCTCATCCGCCCGCAGGTTATTTTTTCCGGACTATGATTAAGAAGCTTCTTAGTTGTTCACGATCCCGCTGTGTGATTTAGGAGTCCAAAATGGAATCTAAAGACCCTATGTTTGAGTTGCTCAGCAGCCTCGAACAAATTGTATTTAAAAAAGATGTCGCCGAAACGGTTACCCTGCCGCAGAAACCCAACGTGTTTTCAGAATTTGAACTGTTACGCAAAAAAACGGGCCTTAAAACAGACGACCTGGCGCGTGTAATGGGTGTCAGTGTCGCGATGGTTAAAGAGTGGGAATCGCGCCGCGTGAAACCCTCCAGCACCGAACTGCAGCTGATGCGCCTGATTCAGGCGAATCCCATGCTCAGTAAACAACTCATGGAATAAACCGGTAGTCCGAGTACTTTTTTTCGCAAACAAAACGCCCCCGCAAAAGCGGGGGCGTTGCTTTTCGGAATAAATTTGGGTGCCTCCAGGCGCGCCCAACATGCTGACCGTTGGGTGGGGGATCGCTCCCCCATCCAAAGGCTACTTCCCTGGTTCGTAAGCAAGGATGGCCCGTATTTCCCGGCTTCCCTCTTTAATGGTGAATTCACATAAGCGGTCACGCATTATTAAGGCGAAACACAGCACCGTAATACAGAGCGCTAATATGCTTAAAAAAGCATATCGGGATTTTACTGGCATAATTGCCTCCTTATAGGGAAGAGGCTACAATCAGGCTGTTGGGTTCTGATTGCAGCCTCCCCCGAGGTTAAATGGAATTAACTTAGGGGGGCATTCATCTGACCAGCCTTTGCATCATGCCCAAGCCAGCCAGCCTGAGCACCCGCGCGCTATATTATCCGTAACCCGCTTATTAATAATTACGTGAACCCGTAATAAGGCCACGCTTTTTGCGTTGCAGGAATAAAATAAGAATACGGCGTAGCGGAAAGCGTATAAAAAAACCCGCCAGCGGCGGGTTTTTTATTATTAGCGGAACGCGTTACTGCAACAGGGAAATATCCGCAACCTGCAGGAAGAGCTCACGTAATTTAGACAGCAGCGTCAGACGATTAATACGCACCTGCGCGTCGTCTGCGTTGACCATCACTTTATCGAAGAACTCATCCACCGGCTCGCGCAGCTGCGCCAGCTCAACCAGCGCCTCCTGGTAGCGGCCTTCTGCAAACAGCGGCTGCAGCTTGTCGCGCATCACAGCCACCTGCAGCGCCAGGCGAATTTCCGGATCTTCTTTCAGCACCGAAGCATGAACCTCTTCGTTCAGCGGCTCGTTCGCTTTGGTCAGGATGTTGGAAACGCGTTTGTTCGCAGCCGCCAGCGCTAAGGCTTCATCCAGGGTGCGGAAGTGCGATACCGCTTTCATGCGCGCGTCGAAATCTGCCGGGCGCGTCGGACGGTTCGCCAGTACGGCCTGGATGGTGTCAACGCTGTAGCCTTCGTCCTGATACCAGGCGCGGAAACGGCCCAGCATGAAGTCGACCACATCATCCACGACTTTCGCGTTGGTCAGCTTATTGCCGTAGAGACGTACCGCTTCTTCGGTCAGCGTTTGCAGATCGAGCGGCAGGTTCTTCTCAACGATAATACGCAGCGCGCCAAGCGCGGCACGGCGCAGCGCGAACGGGTCTTTATCGCCTTTCGGATGCTGGCCGATGCCGAAGATCCCGGCAAGGGTATCCATTTTATCGGCAATCGCCACGGCGCAGGCGACCAGGCTTGACGGCAGCGCATCGCCCGCAAAGCGCGGCATGTACTGCTAGTTCAGCGCAACGGCGACGTCTTCGGCTTCGCCGTCGTGACGCGCGTAGTGCATCCCCATCACACCCTGGGTGTCGGTGAATTCAAACACCATGTTGGTCATCAGGTCGCACTTGGACAGCAGGCCCGCGCGCGTCGCGTGGTTAACATCCGCGCCGATCTGGCTTGCAATCCAGCCGGAAAGCGCCTGAATGCGGTCGGTTTTATCACGCAGCGTACCGAGCTGCTGCTGGAACAGCACGGTTTCGAGACGCGGCAGGTTATCTTCCAGACGTTTTTTACGGTCGGTGTTGAAGAAGAACTCGGCATCCGCCAGACGCGGGCGCACGACTTTTTCGTTACCGGAGATAATCTGGTGCGGATCTCTGGACTCAATATTCGCCACAAAGATAAAGTTCGGCAGCAGCTTGCCGTCGGTGCCGTAAACCGGGAAATACTTCTGGTCGCCCTTCATGGTGTAGACCAGCGCTTCCGCCGGCACCGCCAGGAATTTCTCTTCGAATTTCGCGGTCAGCACGACCGGCCATTCCACCAGCGAGGTCACTTCTTCGAGCAGGCTGTCGCTCAGATCGGCATTGCCGCCGATTTTCGCGGCCGCCGCTTCGGCGTCCTGCTGGATTTTGGCTTTACGCGCGTTGTAGTCAGCGATGACTTTGCCGCGCTCCAGCAGGATCTGCGGATATTGATCGGCGTGGTCGATAGTGAATTCCGGCTCACCCATAAAGCGATGGCCGCGGATCACACGGTCGGACTGAATGCCGAGAATGGTCGCCGGAAGCACTTCGTCATCCAGCAGCAGCGTGACGGTATGTACCGGGCGCACGAACTGCACCTCGGACGCGCCCCAGCGCATCAGTTTCGGGATAGGCAATTTAGAGAGCGCGACGCTGACCATGTTCGGCAGCAGCGCCTGCGCGCTTTCGCCTTTCACATGGGCGCGATACATCAGCCACTCGCCTTTATCGGTCACCAGACGCTCAGCCTCACCGACCGTAATGCCGCAGCCGCGCGCCCAGCCTTCCGCCGCTTTGCTCGGGTTACCCTCGGCGTCAAACGCCGCAGAGACCGCCGGGCCGCGTTTTTCGACTTCGCGATCCGGCTGAGACGCGCTCAGATTCGCCACTTTCAGCGCCAGACGACGCGGCGCCGCAAACCAGCTCACCACGCCGTGGGTCAGGCCCGCAGCGTCCAGTTCAGCAGTAAAGTTCGCAGCGAAGGATTCCGCCAGGCTGCGCAGGGCTTTTGGTGGCAGCTCTTCAGTGCCAATCTCCACCAGAAAAGTTTTCTCAGACATGGCAGCCTCTTATTTATTTCTGTTGCACATCGGGAAGCCCAGCGCCTCGCGGGAGGCGTAGTAGGCTTCGGCCACGGCTTTGGTCAGCGTGCGGATACGCAGAATGTAGCGCTGGCGCTCGGTCACCGAGATAGCCTTGCGCGCGTCCAGCAGGTTGAAGCTGTGGGCGGCTTTCAGAATACGTTCATAAGCAGGCAGCGGCAGCGGGTTTTCCAGCGCCAGCAGCTGTTGAGCTTCTTTTTCGTACTGCTCAAAGCAGGTAAAGAGGAAATCCACGTCGGCGTATTCGAAGTTATAGGTGGATTGCTCCACTTCGTTCTGATGGAACACGTCGCCGTAGGTGGTTTTGCCAAGCGGACCGTCGCTCCACACCAGGTCGTAAACGCTGTCCACGCCCTGAATGTACATGGCGAGACGCTCAAGACCGTAGGTGATTTCGCCGGTCACCGGTTTGCACTCCAGGCCGCCGACCTGCTGGAAGTAAGTGAACTGCGTCACTTCCATGCCGTTCAGCCAGACTTCCCAGCCGAGACCCCAGGCGCCAAGCGTCGGGTTTTCCCAGTTGTCTTCAACGAAGCGAATATCATGAATGGTCGGGTCCATACCCAGCTCTTTAAGCGACCCCAGGTACAGCTCCTGAATATTGTCCGGCGACGGCTTGATGATCACCTGGAACTGGTAGTAGTGCTGTAAACGGTTGGGGTTTTCGCCGTAGCGGCCATCGGTCGGGCGACGAGAAGGCTGAACATAAGCGGCGGCGATAGGCTCCGGGCCCAGCGCCCGCAGGCAGGTCATCGGGTGGGAGGTGCCGGCGCCAACTTCCATGTCCAGAGGTTGAACGATGGTGCAGCCCTGACGAGCCCAGTAATCCTGTAAGGTCAGGATCAGGCCCTGAAAGGTCCTGGTATCAAACTTTTGCATATGATTTCGCACGCGATACGAGTGGGTTTATTTGGAAGCGGTCAGTATACCCGTTGACCGCCAGATATACAGCCTCAATCCGCGTCCAAAACCAGGCTGTTGACGCGTGGTTGCGCCATTAACGCATCGAAAGGTGTAAAAATTGACCATCCGCATCGAAAGAACAGGTAAAGCCCTCTTCGCGCGCCGTATAGCCGCGCATTTCGTAGCTTCCCTGGAACGCCTCGAAACCGTTGACGGTGATTTTCTGCGCGGCGGTATTGTAGCGCCGGGCCGCTTTATCCTTGCAAAGTTGCTCCATTTCCAGCGAATGCGGCGCGCTGACGCGGCCTTTTTGCGCATGCTGCGGATGCGCCTCTTCGTGATTGCAACCGGCAAGCGCGCCCGTGAAAAGTACCAGCCAAAGCGTGCGGGGCAACAGCCTCGTCATAGTGTGTTATCTCCATGTTAAAATGACGACCAAACGCGAGGTATCGCAGCGGACAAAGGGCGTGCATTCTGCGAAACCGTCCCCGGGCTGACAATAGCCCGCCCTGAAACTCAGACTGTTCCGTGGTGCAGAATCCAGAAAAAGGAAGTCACACTGCTGATAATTAAAGATGGTACAGAGGAACTGATGCAGCAAAAAATTCACTGGATAGATAACCTGCGCGCGATCGCCTGTCTGATGGTCATCATGATCCACACCACCACCTGGTACATCACCAATCCGTCGCTAGTGAGCCCGCTGAGCTGGGATTTCGCCAATCTGTTGAATTCCGCATCACGCGTCAGCGTACCGCTGTTTTTTATGATCTCGGGGTATCTGTTTTTCGGTGAACGCAGCGCCGGCCAGCGGCATTTTCTGCGCATCGCGCTCTGTCTGGTGTTTTACAGCGCGGTGGCGCTCGCCTATATCACGCTGCTTACGCCTATCAACGCGCAGCTGTCGCTTAAACTCTTGTTGCAAAAGCCCGTTTTCTACCATTTATGGTTTTTCTTCGCGATCGTGGTGATTTATCTGCTGTCGCCGCTGATTAGCGTAAAACGCATCGATGGCCGCACGGCGCTGGGGCTCATTGTATTGCTGGGCGTAGTGGCGAATCCGAATACCGTCGCGCAACATATCGACGGCGTGCAGTGGCTGCCGGTGAATCTCTATATCAACGGCGACACGTTTTATTACGTCCTGTACGGCCTGATGGGGCGAGCTATCGGCATGATGGAGACGCAGCAGCGCCCGGTGAGCCTGCTGGCGGGCGCGTTGCTGGCGGTGAGCACGGTGTCTGTCGCCAGCGGCACGCATCAGGCGCTGGCGAGCCACGGCAACTTTGCCGACACTTTTTACCTCTACTGCGGCCCACTGGTGCTGATTGCCGCGTTAAGCCTGCTGGTGCTGGCGAAAAACACGCTTAACCGCGAGCTTGCACCGCTCGCGTTTATCGCGCGTTATTCGCTGGGGATTTACGGCTTTCATGCGCTCATCATTCATTTTATGCGCACGCGCCATTACGAACTTACGGCGTGGCCCGCTCTGGATATCGCGTGGATCTTCAGCGTCACGCTTGCAGGCAGCCTGCTGCTGGCCGCGCTGTTGCAGCGCATCGACCGCCGCCGTCTGGTCAGTTAACCGCGCGCGCGGGCGCGCTGAAGCTGCCGGGCGGATGAGAACCCGGCGGCCAGCGCCGCCTGTTCAGCCCCCTGCCCCTGCAACAGACACTGGCTGGCAAACGCCACACGAAGCTGCTCCAGATAGTCACGCACGCTTATCCCTAAATGTTCTTTAAAGAGGCGCGACAGATGGCGCGGGCTGACGTGCACCCGGCCCGCGATTTCCGCCAGGTTCCATACGCCCTGGGGGTTAGCGGCCAGCAAATCCTGAGCGCGGTGGACAGCCGGGTGTAAATGGTTGCGATAACGCAGCCAGGGCGACAGCTGCGGATCGTCGCCGGAGCGGCGAAACCACACCACCATTTCACGCGCCACGTCGAGCGCCGCCCGCGGTCCGCTCAGGCGATGAATCAGATGCAGGCTTAAATCAATACCAGAGGTAATGCCCGCGCTGGTCCAGATACCGCGATCTTCCACAAAAATGCGGTTATCGCGCACCAGCGCGCCGGGCGCGGCGGCTTTCAGGCGCGCCAGCACGTCATGATGCGTGGTGCATTCCACGCCATGCAGCAGCCCGGCATGGGCTGCCAGCAGCGACCCGGAACAGACGCAGATGAGGGTTAGCCGCTGGCTGTGAACATGGGGTTGCAGGCGCATCAGCCAGTTGCGGACGGCCAGCGCCTGCGGCGTCCTGAACGCGCGGCTCGAATCCGCCACGCCAGGCAGGACCAGCAGACTGCCTGGCGGCAGGGTGTCCGGTAGCGGTGCGATACCGGCGATTTGCAGCCCGGTCGACATCACGACGCGTTCTTCAGGCCCGATGTAGTTCAGGCTGAAGGCCTCGCCCGCGAGGGCAAGCGCCTCCGAGGGGCCCGTGAGATCGAGCGCCATGACGCCAGGTAACACCACAAACCAGACAGGAATTGTCATCCCAAAGACTCCAGACATTGCGCCACGCTGCTAATCGTCGCGAAACGCCCCGCCAGCACGGTTTCCGTGCGGTGGCGCAGCGTTTCCACATCCAGCGTCACGCCTTTCCAGGTCATCGGGAACGTCAGCGTCGCTTCGCTGACAAACGTCACCCGATAACCCAGGTCAGAGGCGACCCGCGTCGTGGTTTCGCAGCACTGCTCGGTACGGATACCGCAGATAATCAGGTGGTTAATATCTCTTCGACGCAGCCATAAATCCAGCCCGGTGTCGGTAAAAGCATTATGAACATGTTTGTGGAATGACACGGCGGCCTGATGGCGCAGGAAAGGCATCGGCGTGACCAGGCCGGATTCCAGTGTAAACACATCATCGCCATCGACATGGAAAATATCGACGACCGGCACATCACGCGCCTGGCAGCCGTCGATAAGCCGGTTCATGGCGTCACAGAATGCCGGGAAATCGTCTTCACGCCAGTAACCACGGTGAAAAAAGGATTGTTGAGTATCGATATTGATAAGGGCGGTACGCGTCATTTAAGGACACCTGTGTGAGGGGGTATGAACCCTATTCTTACAGGCATTACAGATAGCGGGCAGGCCAAAAAAGGACAAAAACCGGGTGTTTCAGGACGTCTTTATACTGACCACCCGGCAGGTTTTATATCTGCAGTTACGACATCAGCGGCAGCAGCTGCCGATAGAGCTGACGGAAGGTTTCCCGCTGCTCCCCGTAGCGCTGATGACGCGCCCTGTCTGGCTGATGCTGCTGCTCCAGCGGCAGCGGCGGCAGCAGCGCTTTCAGCGAATGCTCAGGCGCCAGCGCAATCTGCGCGAGCCTTGCCGCGCCAAGCGCCGGGCCGACATCGCCGCCGGTGCGGTAATCCAGCGGCATGCCGCTGATATCCGCCAGCATCTGCCGCCAGTAGGCGCTACGTGCGCCGCCGCCGATGAGCGTAACGCTTTGCGGCGTCACGCCGCACGCATGCACGGCGTCCATGCCATCCGCCAGCGCATAACCGACGCCTTCAAGCACCGCACGGGCCAGTTCAGCCGGGCCGTGCTCGTGCGTTAACCCAAAGAACACGCCTTTCGCCAGCGGATTGTTATGCGGCGTGCGCTCGCCGGACAGATAAGGCAGGAACCAGACCGCGCCCGCCTCTTCGCGCGCGCTTTGCGCCGCGGTCAACAGCGACGGAACGCTGCCTGCGCCGGTCAGCCGCGCAGCCCAGTCAAGGCAGGAGGCCGCGCTCAGCATCACCGACATCAAATGCCAGCGCGCCGGTAAAGCGTGACAAAAGCTGTGTACCGCGCTCTCCGGCTTGGCCCGGAACCCTTCACTGACCGCAAAGTAGACGCCGGATGTTCCGAGCGACAGCATCGCGTCGCCCGGATCGGCAAGCCCGACGCCCACCGCGCCCGCGGCGTTATCACCGCCGCCTGCGACCACCGGCACCGCATTCATGCCCCAGGCGCGGGCTACGTCGTCTTTGAGTTCGCCCGTAATCTCGCTGCCTTCAAACAGCGCAGGCATATTCTCACGCTGCAGGTGGCAGGCCGCCAGCATCGTATCGCTCCAGTCGCGCTGCGCCACATCAAGCCACATCGTGCCTGCCGCGTCGGACATGTCGCTCGCAAAAACGCCGGTCATGCGCAGCCGCAAATAATCTTTGGGCAGCAGCACCTTGTCGGTCTGGCTGAAAATATCCGGCTCGTGACGTTCAACCCACAGCAGCTTCGGCGCGGTAAAACCGGGCATCATCAGATTGCCGGCGATCGCGCGCGAATCGGGAACATTTTCTTCAAGAATGGCGCACTCCTGCGCGCTACGTCCGTCATTCCATAACATCGCCGGACGCAGGACACGCTGCTGTTTATCGAGCAGCGTGGCGCCGTGCATCTGGCCGCTTAAGCCTATCGCTTTTACCTCGCGCAGGGGATGTTGCGCGCCGAGCGCTCGCATCGCGCGGTCCGTCGCCTGCCACCAGCTTTCGGGATCTTGCTCCGACCACAACGGGTGCGGACGAGAGACCTGCAGCGTTTCGCTTTGCGAGGCCACCAGCGTTCCCTGCTCATCCAGCAGAATAACTTTTACCCCTGACGTCCCGAGGTCGATCCCAATGTACATAGCCAGCGCTCCTGAGCCAGAGCGCCGCCCGCAGGCGGCGCAATGTATTTACTTATCAAAGAGATAATAGTTGACTAAATTTTCCAGCTGTTCCTGATGCCCGCTCTGATGCTGCGGCGCCAGATTATGCAGCTGCGCATGCTGCGCCAGTTCGGCAAGCGACATCTGCCCTTTGAGGATCTGCTGGCCCAGCTCGCCGTTCCAGCCGGCGTAGCGGCGGGCGACGCGCTTATCCAGCTCGCCATCTTCGAGCATTTTCGCCGCCACTTTCAGCGACAGCGCCATCGTATCCATCGCGCCGATATGCCCGTAGAAGAGATCGTATTTATCGGTGCTCTGACGACGCACTTTGGCGTCGAAATTCAGCCCACCGGTGGTAAAGCCGCCCGCTTTGAGGATTTCATACATGACCAGCGCGTTCTCTTCGACGCTGTTCGGGAACTGGTCAGTGTCCCAGCCGAGCTGCGGATCGCCGCGGTTCGCATCCACCGAGCCGAACAGGCCGAGCGCGATGGCGCTGGCAATCTCATGATGGAAAGAGTGCCCGGCAAGCGTGGCGTGGTTAGCCTCGATATTAAGCTTAATCTCTTTCTCAAGGCCGAACTGCTTCAGGAAGCCATACACCGTCGCGGCGTCATAATCATACTGATGTTTGGTCGGCTCCTGCTGTTTCGGCTCGATAAGCAGCGTGCCGCGAAAGCCCGTTTTATGCTTATGCTCCACGACCATCTGCATAAAGCGGCCAAGCTGTTCGCGCTCCTGGCGCAGATCGGTGTTCAGCAGCGTTTCATAGCCTTCACGACCGCCCCACAGCACATAGTTTTCACCCCCCAGCTGATGGGTCGCGTTCATGGCGGTCACCACCTGCGTGGCCGCCCAGGAGAACACTTCCGGGTCAGGGTTGGTGGCGGCGCCTGCGCCGTAGCGCGGATGGGTAAAGCAGTTGGCGGTGCCCCACAGCAGCTTCACGCCGCTCTCCTGTTGCTTCTGCGCCAGCACTTCGACCATCTGCGCGAAATTGCTCAGATACTCTTTCAGCGACGCGCCTTCCGGCGACACGTCGACATCATGGAAGCAGTAATACGGCACGTTGAGCTTATGGAAAAACTCAAACGCCACGTCGGCTTTGCGCTTCGCGAGGCCGAGCGCGTCGCCCGCCTGCTGCCACGGACGCTCGAACGCGCCCACGCCAAACATGTCAGAGCCGTTCCAGCAGAACGTGTGCCAGTAGCAGGCGGCGAAACGCAGATGGTCTTCCATACGTTTTCCGGCCACCAGCTCGTCAGGATTGTAGTGACGAAATGCCAGGGGATTAGTGGTTTTCGGGCCTTCATAACGCACACGTTCAAGTTGGTCGAAATAAGTCGGCATAATTGACTCCGTAATCAGGGCTGTTGCAGCGAGAATAAATTAATCCTGGAATTTCCTTTCCCGTTGCTCAATTACGTTATTTCACACTGCGATTAAGAGAATGCACAAATGTGCGCTGGCTCGCAAAAAGCAGGTTTACCTTACTCAATATTGCATTGCGGGATAAATTCCATTTTCTTTGTGAAACTTTTGGATTTAACATTTGAAATCCGATCGGCGTCATAAAATCAGAAATAAACAAAAAAACATAATCCAAAGATAAAAATCTGTAATTGATCGCCAGCCTTTCCGCGCTAAAAATTCCTGCGTCCGTGAGTGTGAATGTCCGTTTCGTCCCCGATGAATTAAGCCCATTCTTAACACTGGTACAGGTATAAAAATCATGAAAATGAAGCAGCTTATTCTTACCCTGTGCGCGTCGCTGGCATTAACCAGCTTCAGCGGCATCGCAAAAGACATTAAAATCGGCATGGCCATTGATGACCTGCGTCTGGAGCGCTGGCAGAAAGACCGGGATATCTTCGTCAGCAAAGCGGAATCGCTGGGCGCTAAGGTGTTTGTGCAGTCAGCCAACGGCAACGAAGAAACGCAGATGTCGCAAATAGAAAACATGATCAATCGCGGCGTGGATGTGCTGGTGATTATTCCCTACAACGGCCAGGTATTAAGTAACGTCGTCGCCGAGGCGAAGCGCGAAGGAATTAAAGTGCTGGCGTATGACCGCATGATCAATAACGCCGATATCGATTTTTATATTTCTTTTGATAATGAAAAAGTCGGCGAGATTCAGGCGCAAAGCCTGGTCGAGAAGGTGCCGCAAGGGAATTATTTCCTGATGGGTGGCTCGCCGGTGGATAATAACGCGCGCCTGTTCCGTGACGGGCAGATGAAAGTGCTGAAGCCCTTCATCGACAGCGGAAAAATAAAAGTGGTGGGCGACCAGTGGGTCGATGGCTGGCTGCCGGAAAACGCGCTGAAAATAATGGAAAACGCGCTGACCGCGAACAACAATAAAATTGATGCCGTTGTCGCTTCTAACGACGCGACCGCAGGCGGTGCCATTCAGGCGCTGAGCGCGCAGGGCCTCGCCGGTAAAGTGGCGATTTCGGGCCAGGATGCTGACCTTGCGGGCATCAAGCGCATTATGGCCGGTACGCAAACCATGACGGTCTATAAACCTATCACTCAACTTGCCAATACCGCGGCGGAAGTCGCCGTCGAGCTTGGCAACGATAAGCAACCGAAATCCGACGCCACCCTGAATAACGGGCTGAAAGAGGTTCCGGCGCGCCTGTTAACCCCCATCAAAGTGGATAAATCCAACATTGAATCCACCGTCATAAAAGACGGCTTCCATAAGAAAAGCGATCTGTAATCTCGCGGCGTTCGCGGTCATTCGCGAACGCCAGGCTGCTGTTCGACCTGTGCAGGCGGAATCGTAATGCCTTATTTACTCGAAATGAAAAACATCACCAAAGCCTTTGGCGCGGTAAAAGCGGTGGATAACGTGTCGCTCGCGCTGGCCCCTGGCGAAGTGATGTCGCTGTGCGGTGAAAACGGCTCCGGCAAATCTACGCTGATGAAAGTGCTCTGCGGGATCTACCCCTGGGGCAGCTATGAAGGTGAAATCACGTTTGCCGGCGAGCCGCTCACGCCAACGCATATCCGTGATACCGAACGTAAAGGTATCGCGATCATTCACCAGGAACTGGCGCTGGTGAAAAATCTGACGGTGCTGGAAAACATCTTTCTGGGCGCGGAAATCACGCGTCACGGCATGCTGGATTACGACGCCATGACGCTGCGCTGCGAAAAACTGCTGGCGCAGGTGAGCCTGTTTATTTCGCCGCATACCCGCACGGGCGATCTCGGGCTTGGGCAACAACAACTGGTGGAGATAGCCAAAGCGCTCAATAAACAGGTGCGCCTGCTGGTGCTGGATGAGCCGACGGCTTCACTCACCGAGCAGGAAACCGCGCTGCTGCTGGATATCATCCGCGACCTGCAACAGCACGGCATCGCTTGTATTTATATCTCCCACAAGCTGAACGAGGTGAAAGCTATCTCTGACACCATCTGTGTTATCAGGGACGGCAAACCTGTCGGCACGCGGCCCGCCGCGCAGATGAGCGAAGAAGAGATCATCGCCATGATGGTGGGCCGTGAACTGACGGCCCTTTACCCGAGCGAGCCCCACAGCCCCGGTGAGGAGATTCTGCGCATTGAAAACCTGACGGCCTGGCACCCGGTTAACCGTCATATCCAGCGCGTCAGCGATCTCTCTTTTTCACTACGGCGCGGAGAGATTCTCGGCATCGCCGGGCTGGTCGGCGCCGGGCGTACCGAGACAATGCAGTGCCTGTTCGGCGTCTGGCCGGGGCGCTGGCAGGGCAGCGTTTTTATCGACGGCGAGCCGGTGACTATCCGCAACTGCCAGCAGGCGATCGCCCACGGTATCGCGATGGTGCCGGAAGACCGCAAGAAAGATGGCATCGTGCCGGTGATGGCGGTCGGGCAAAACATCACGCTTGCCGCGCTGGACCAGTTTAGCGGGCCGCTCAGCGCGCTGGATGCCGCAGCGGAGCAGCAGTGCATTCTCGATTCGCTGCAGCGGTTAAAAGTGAAAACCGCCTCGCCGATGCTGGCCATTGGCCGCCTGAGCGGCGGTAATCAACAGAAAGCCATTCTGGCGCGCTGTCTGTTGCTCAATCCGCGCATTCTTATCCTGGATGAGCCGACGCGCGGCATCGATATCGGCGCGAAATATGAAATTTACAAACTCATCAACCAGCTGGTGCAGCAGGGCATCGCCGTCATCGTTATTTCATCGGAGCTGCCAGAAGTGCTTGGCCTGAGCGACCGGGTACTGGTGATGCATGAGGGCCGACTGAAAGCCAATTTAATCAACCATCAGCTGACGCAGGAACAGGTGATGGAAGCCGCACTAAGGAGCGACCGCCATGTCGAAAAGCAACCCGTCTGAAATCAAGCTGGCCGCGCCGTCAGCCCCGCAGCCGGTATCCCTCCGCGCCCTGAATAAAATCAACTTTCAGGTATTCGTGATGATCGCCGCCATCGTGGCCATCATGCTTTTTTTCACGCTGATGACAGAAGGCGCGTATCTGAGCGCGCGTAACATCTCCAACCTGCTGCGCCAGACCGCGATCACCGGCATTCTGGCGGTGGGCATGGTGTTCGTCATTATCTCAGCGGAAATCGATCTCTCCGTCGGCTCAATGATGGGCCTGTTGGGCGGCGCGGCGGCGATTTTCGACGTCTGGCTGGGCTGGCCGCTGCCGCTGACCATTGTCGTTACGCTGCTGCTCGGCCTGCTGCTGGGAGCCTGGAACGGCTGGTGGGTGGCATACCAGAAAGTCCCGTCGTTTATCGTCACGCTGGCGGGCATGCTGGCGTTTCGCGGCGTGCTGATTGGCATCACAAACGGCACAACGGTTTCGCCCACCAGCCCGGCAATGTCGCAGATAGGTCAGAGCTATCTGCCAGGCGGCGTTGGCTTTGGTATCGGCGCGCTGGGGCTGGCGCTGTTTATCTTCTGGCAGTGGCGCGGCCGGATGCGGCGTCAGGCGCTTGGATTAACGTCCACCGCATCAACGGCCGTCGCGGGCAAGCAGGCGCTGACGGCCGTCATTGTGCTGGGTGCCATCTGGCTGCTGAACGACTATCGCGGCGTCCCTACCCCGGTGTTGATCCTGACCTTCCTGCTGCTGGCGGGCATGTTTATGGCGCTACATACCGCGTTTGGCCGTCGTATTTACGCGATCGGCGGGAATATCGACGCCGCAAGGCTTTCGGGCATCAATGTCGAGCGCACCAAGCTTGCGGTGTTTGCGATAAACGGCCTGATGGTAGCGATTGCCGGCCTCATTTTAAGCTCACGGCTTGGCGCGGGCTCGCCGTCGGCGGGTAATATCGCCGAACTGGACGCCATCGCCGCCTGCGTCATCGGCGGCACCAGCCTTGCGGGCGGCGTCGGCAGCGTGGCGGGCGCGGTAATGGGCGCCTTTATTATGGCGTCGCTTGATAACGGCATGAGCATGATGGACGTCCCCACCTTCTGGCAATACATCGTCAAAGGCGCGATTTTACTGCTGGCGGTCTGGATGGATTCCGCCACGCGAAGACGCGTATAACCATAACCTGCAATGGATCACATTGCAGGCGCACGGTTATTCCGCAGGGCGGGATATGTGTTATTCAAACAACAGGTTCAAGGCCGGATACTGACACTATGTTTGAAAAGCGTCATCGCATTACGCTGTTGTTCAACGCCAACAAAGCTTATGACCGCCAGGTGGTGGAAGGCGTTGGTGAGTACTTGCAGGCTTCGCAGTCGGAGTGGGATATCTTCATGGAAGAGGATTTCCGCACCCGGATTGAGAATATCAGGGAATGGCTTGGCGACGGCGTCATCGCCGATTTTGACGATCCGGAAATCGAGCAGTTGCTGAAAGATGTGCAGGTGCCGATTGTCGGCGTCGGCGGCTCTTATCATCGGCCAGAGCATTATCCGCCGGTGCACTACATCGCGACAGACAACCACGCGCTGGTAGAGAGCGCGTTTTTACATCTCAAAGAGAAAGGGGTTCACCGTTTCGCTTTTTATGGGCTGCCTTCTTCCAGCGGTAAACGCTGGGCCGCCGAGCGCGAACACGCCTTCAGCGAACTGGTGGCGCGTGAAAAATATCGCGGCGTCATTTATCAGGGGCTGGAGACCGCGCCGGAAAACTGGCAGCACGCGCAGAACAGGCTCTCTGACTGGCTGCAAACGCTGCCGCCGCAAACTGGCATTATCGCGGTGACGGACGCGCGAGCGCGTCATCTGTTACAGGTGTGCGAGCATTTGCATATTCCGGTGCCGGAAAAGCTCTGCGTTATCGGCATCGATAACGAAGAACTGACCCGCTATCTTTCGCGCGTGGCGCTCTCGTCCGTGGCGCAGGGAACGCGCCAGATGGGGTATCAGGCCGCAAAACTCTTGCATCGCCTTCTGGATAACGAAAATCTGCCGCTGCAACGCGTGCTGGTGCCGCCCGCGCGAGTCGTGGAAAGGCGCTCCACCGATTACCGCTCACTGCACGATCCTGCCGTCATACAGGCGATGCACTACATCCGCAATCACGCCTGTAAAGGCATTAAAGTCGAGCAGGTGCTTGATGCGGTAGGCATCTCTCGCTCAAACCTTGAGAAGCGCTTCAAAGAGGAAGTGGGCGAGACTATTCACGCCGTGATCCACGCCGAGAAGCTGGAAAAAGCGCGCAGCCTGCTTATCTCTACTTCACTGAGCATTAACGAAATTTCTCAAATGTGCGGCTATCCGTCATTGCAATATTTCTATTCCGTATTTAAGAAAGAGTATGACGCGACGCCGAAAGATTATCGCGACAGATTCAGTGAAGTGATCATATAGGGCGCACCTTCCCTTTTACGCATAATGTTAAGCAGCGCTTATGTCGTTTTGCCGGAATAAAACGGGTGCGTAAACCCGCGCGCGGCAATAAAAAACGTCTTCCGAAGAAGACGTTTTTTACGCTCAGGCCAGGAGAGCCGCTACATTAGTTAGTTGGTTGCCAGCAGGTGCTGATTATCCTGATACATGGCAAACAGGTAATTGTTATAGCTTTTCCCTTTGGTGGAATAGCCTTTCAGCTTGTGGATCATATTGCTGGCGGTGACTTCCTGGTCCGCTTTACGAAGCTGCAGGCGGGATTTACGGAAAGAGGCATAAGCCGGATGCGTATTGAGGTTTACCGCATACGCATTAACGGATTCTTTAACAGAGTTAAAGGTAGAATACCCTTTCACTTTCCCGGGCGCGTTATTACAACGCTTGCTGCCGCATTTCATGCCGAACAGATTGTTATTGTTACGAGCAAGTTTCGACGTACCCCAGCCGCTTTCCGCCGCCGCCATCGTCGCGACCATGCTGGCAGGAATAATGTCGACGCGCTCAAGCAGCGTGTTCCACGGTACGCGGCGCGTATTGCCGTTCCATTTCACCTTATAGCGCTGCGCGATATCTTTCAGGCGCGCGCGCTCTGACGGCGACCACTGGGCGTCATACTGCTTTGAAATGAGCCAGTTACGCTCAGCCGAAATCGCAGCATTCTGGCTGGTAATGTAAGGCATGACGGTCCGGAGAAACGCTTTTTTCCGTGGTGTTCCGGAAGGGTATTTTCGCAAATCAGGCAGTGAACCACTTATTACACTATTGCGAGAATACTCTTTTTTACTGCTTGCCAGTTTTTTACCGCTTGTCTTTTTAATATGGACTGTGTGGCTCTTTTTCGTCGTGTGCTGTGTTGCCAGCACTTCACCCGAAAATGCCAGGGTGGCTAACATACACAGCGCCGCCCCTAATCGTCGAATTGAAGTCGATATCATCAGGTCTCCTGGTCGGATTTCAGCATTCCAACACCTTATTATTTAATTAAATTTAAGAAAGGAATCTTAAATCGTATCAAAAATACCTTTCTGGATCACCAAAAGAAATAAGTCGAATCTGAATTCCGGGCAGATCAAGGCAGCGTAAACGTCTGAAACGCAACACTAAAAAACGGGGTTTTTAGCAATTTATGCTGGTTTTGAAACGGCACGGCTCATCCTCGCGTTTCATCCCCTTTCACTGCCGCTAAAGGATGAGGTTTTTACACAGATGCCATGCGACACTGTGCAAAAATCGCACAGGATGCAGATAACGCATGAACCTCTCCCCTCTCGCACTGTTCTTACTGCCGGGTATCGCGCTCGCGCAGTGGTCTGCCCCCGGCCTTCCCACGTTTCAGGAACAGACGCCAGGCGTGTTTGTCAGCAAAGGCGCGCTGAAAAAAGGCGCAGATCCGCTGCGCCTGACGCTTGATAACGCCTGCTGGCAACCCGCCGGGCCAGTCAGGCTCAACCAGATGCTCTCGCTTAAGCCGTGCGCTGAGCCGACGCCCGAGTGGCGACGCTTTCGCGACGGCAATTATCAGGTGCAGATAGACACGCGCTCCGGCACGCCGACACTCATGCTGAGCGTTGAGCAGGAAGGCGAGAAAGCGGCGGCGGAAGTTGTGCGCCAGTGTCCGAAATGGGACGGTAAACCGCTCACCGTGGCCGTCAAAGAGACGTTCCCCGAAGGCAGCCAGGTGCGCGATTTCTACAGCGGTAACATCGCCACGGTCACGCAGGGGAAAATCACCCTCACGCCCGCGCCCGGCAGCAACGGACTTCTGCTGCTGGAACGCGCCGAATCCAGCACGCAGGCCGCGTTCAACTGGCACAACGCCACCGTCTATTTCGTCCTCACCGACCGCTTCGTTAATGGCGATCCGACTAACGACAACAGCTATGGCCGTCACAAAGACGGTATGCAGGAGATAGGCACCTTTCACGGCGGCGATCTCAGGGGCCTTGCCAGCAAGCTGGATTATCTGCAAACGCTTGGCGTTAACGCGTTATGGATAAGCTCGCCGCTGGAGCAGATCCACGGCTGGGTAGGCGGCGGCACGAAAGGCGATTTTCCGCATTACGCTTATCACGGCTACTACCCGCAGGACTGGACAAAACTCGACGCCAATATGGGCACTCCGGACGATTTACGCCAGCTGGTGGATGAGGCGCACCGGCGCGGCATTCGCGTGTTGTTCGATGTGGTCATGAACCACGCGGGCTACGCCACGCTCGCCGATATGCAGGAATTTCAGTTCGGCGCGCTCTACCTGAAAGGCGACGAACTGAAAAAAACGCTGGGCGAGCGCTGGACGGACTGGCGTCCGGGGCCGGGCCAGAGCTGGCACAGCTTTAATGATTACATTAATTTCAGCGACAAAGCCGCATGGGATAAATGGTGGGGTAAAAACTGGATCCGCACGGATATCGGCGACTATGACAGCCCCGGCTTTGACGACCTCACGATGTCGCTCGCCTTTTTACCCGATCTGAAAACCGAATCGACCCAGCCCTCCGGCCTGCCGCATTTTTATCAGCACAAACCTGATACCACCGCGCAGTCCATCGACGGCGCCACCCCGCGCGATTATCTGACGCGCTGGCTCAGTCAGTGGGTGCGCGATTACGGCATTGACGGTTTCCGTGTCGATACCGCAAAACATGTGGAGCAGGCGGCCTGGCAGCAGCTTAAAAATGAAGCCAGCGCCGCGCTCGTCGACTGGAAAGCGAAAAACCCCACGAAGAAAATCGATGACGCGCCGTTCTGGATGACCGGTGAATCCTGGGGCCACGGCGTAATGCAGAGCGATTACTATCGCCACGGCTTCGATGCGATGATCAATTTCGATTATCAGGAGCAGGCGGCAAAAGCCGCCGACTGTCTGGCGTATATCGACCCGACCTGGCAGCAGATGGCTGAGAAACTCCAGGGCTTCAACGTGCTGAGCTATCTCTCCTCTCATGACACCCGCCTGTTCCGCGAAGGCGGACCGCGCGCGGCAGAGCTCCTGCTACTCGCCCCTGGCGCCGTGCAAATCTATTACGGTGACGAGAGCGAGCGGCCTTCAGGGCCTGGCGGATCGGATCCGCTCCAGGGCACGCGATCGGATATGAACTGGCAGGATCTCACCGGCAAAAGCGCGGCGACGCTCGCACACTGGCAAAAGATCGGGCAGTTCCGTGCGCGTCACCCGGCCATTGGCGGCGGCAAACAGACCACGCTTTCGCTCAGCCAGGGTTACGGCTTTGTACGCCAGCAAGGCGATGACGCCGTCATGGTTATCTGGGCGGGTCAGCAGTAAACGCCGGGCGGCGCGCCTTTCCCCACGCGCCGCCCTTTTAACCAGCATTAAATCCTGCCAGTTTTTAACATCGAAACATTTTGCATCAGAAAAGCGTTCGCCCACCGATTTGCACCATGCCAGTTGTAGCGCTATGGTTAGCCTCTTTTTAAAAGAATGCGACAGACTGACCGCTATGACGTTTTCACTTTTCGGCGACAAATTTACCCGCCATGCAGGCATTACGCGCCTCATGGAGGATCTCAACGACGGATTACGCACCCCTGGCGCTATCATGCTGGGCGGCGGAAACCCGGCGCAAATCCCGGCGATGAATGCCTATTTTCAGGAACTGCTGGCCTCGATGCTGGAAAGCGGCAAAGTCACTGATGCGCTTTGCAATTATGATGGTCCGCGCGGAAAAAGTGAGCTGCTGGTGGCCCTGGCGGGGATGTTGAGAAAAGAGTTTGGCTGGGATGTTGAACCACAGAATATTGCACTGACAAATGGCAGCCAGAGCGCATTTTTCTACTTGTTTAACCTGTTTGCCGGTCGTCAGGCAGACGGCACCTCGAAAAAGGTGCTGTTCCCGCTCGCGCCGGAATACATCGGTTATGCGGACTCCGGGCTCGAAGACGATCTTTTTGTCTCCGCGCGCCCGAACATCGAACTGCTGCCGGAAGGCCAGTTTAAGTATCACGTCGATTTCGAACACCTGCATATCGGCCCGGAAACCGGCATGATCTGCGTCTCGCGCCCGACCAACCCGACGGGTAACGTCATCACCGACGACGAGCTTATCAAGCTCGACGCGCTGGCGAACCAGCACAACATTCCGCTGGTGATCGATAACGCCTACGGCCTGCCGTTCCCTGGCATCATCTTCAGCGAGGCGCGCCCGCTGTGGAATCCGAACATTATCCTGTGCATGAGCCTGTCCAAGCTCGGGCTGCCAGGCAGCCGTTGCGGCATTATCATCGGCAACGAGAAAGTCATTTCCGCCATCAGCAATATGAACGGAATCATCAGCCTGGCGCCCGGCGGCATCGGGCCTGCGATGGCCTGCGAAATGATCAAACGCAACGACCTGCTGCGCCTGTCGCAGGATGTCATTAAGCCTTTTTATCAGCAGCGCGTGCAGGAGACGATCGCCACGATCCGCCGCTATCTCTCGCCGGAACGTTGCCTGATCCACAAGCCGGAAGGCGCCATTTTCCTGTGGCTGTGGTTTAAAGATTTGCCAATCACCACCGAACTGCTTTATCAGCGCCTGAAAAAACGCGGCGTGCTGATGGTGCCAGGCGATTTCTTTTTCCCCGGTCTCGATAAACCCTGGCCGCACACGCACCAGTGCATGCGCATGAACTATGTGCCGGAGCCGGAGAAAATCGAGGCGGGCGTGAAAATCCTGGCCGAAGAGATAGAGCGCGCCTGGCAGGAAGCGGGCCAGTAACGCTCGCTTAGCCTCTCAGGCAAAACGCCGCCCGCGGGCGGCGTTTTTGTTGCTTACAGCGTAATGCTCAACGCCTGCGTGCCGCGCTCAGGCGTTACCACGATGCCCCATTCGCTGCCCGCGCCACTGCCGCCCTGCACGCTCGCCACCTGCTGAACGTTGCGCAGGCAGAGCGTCCAGCCTGTCGCGTTGCCATTCCCTTCGACGGTCAGTCGGTTGCCCTCGCGCGTCACGCGCAGCGTAAACGCCGTCTTGCCGTCAGCGGCAGGCACCTCGCAGCGCGCGTCACGGCCTTCCGCCAGGTTAAACAGCTGGAACGCCGTGCCCTCATGCCAGGCGTAATCGGGTTTCTGATCGTTATTGCCGAGCGCCAGCAGCGTGTTGTCGCGCACATAGACAGGCAGGCTCAGGACGTCGTGCCGCTGTTTATGCCAGCGGCTGCCGGGCAGCTCGTCGTTGCGCCACAGGTGCGTCCAGCGCCCTTCGGGTAAGTAAAACGCCACGTCGCCCGCCTCGCTGAACACCGGCGCGACCAGCACCGCGTCGCCGAGCATATACTGACGGTCGAGATAATCGCAGGCCGGGTCATCCGGGAATTCCAGCATCATGGCGCGCATCACCGGCGTGCCGCATTCGTGCGCTAACGCCGACTGACGATAGAGATAAGGCATCAGACGGCATTTCAGCTGCGTGAAGTGGCGCACCACGTCGCAGGCTTCGTCATCATACGCCCACGGCACGCGGTACGATTTGCTGCCGTGAAGGCGGCTGTGGCTGGAGAGCAGCCCAAACGCGCACCAGCGTTTATAGACATGCGCCGGCGCGGTGTTTTCAAAGCCGCCGATATCGTGGCTCCAGAAACCGAACCCGGAAAGCCCGATAGACAGCCCGCCGCGCAGGCTTTCAGCCATCGATTCATAATTGGCGTAGCAGTCGCCGCCCCAGTGTACCGGGAACTGCTGCGCGCCCACCGAGGCCGAGCGGGCGAACAGCACCGCCTCTTCCTCGCCCACGGTCTCTTTAAGGACGTTCCAGACCAGTTCGTTATAGAGGAACGCGTAATGGTTGTGCATTTTTTGCGGGTCAGCGCCGTTATGCCACACCACGTCAGTCGGGATGCGCTCGCCAAAATCGGTTTTAAAGCAGTCGACGCCCATCTTCACCAGCCGTTTCAGATGGCCCGCGTACCATTCACACGCCGCCGGGTTGGTGAAGTCGACGATGCCCTGCCCCGGCTGCCATTTATCCCACTGCCACACCGCGCCGTTCGGGCGTTTCAGCAGGTAGCCTTTTTCCATGCCTTCGCGAAACAGCGGTGATTTCTGGCCGATATACGGATTGATCCAGACGCAGATTTTCAGGCCGCGGGCTTTGAGGCGCGTTAGCATGCCTTCGGGGTCCGGGAAGGTCGCCGGGTCCCATTCGAAATCACACCACTGAAATGCCTTCATCCAGAAGCAGTCAAAGTGAAAGACATGCAGCGGCAGCTCACGCGCCGCCATGCCGTCGATAAAGCGATTGACCGTCTCTTCGTCATAGTTAGTGGTAAACGACGTGGTAAGCCACAGCCCGAACGACCAGGCGGGCGGCAGCGCCGGACGGCCCGTCAGCCGGGTATAACGGTCGAGCACCGCTTTCGGCGTCGGGCCGTCGATGACGAAATACTCCAGGTATTCGCCCGCCACGCTGAACTGCACCTTCGAGACTTTTTCAGAGGCCACTTCGAAGGAGACGCACTCCGGGTGATTCACCAGCACGCCGTAGCCGCGGTTGGTCAGGTAAAACGGAATGTTTTTGTACGCCTGCTCGGTGCTCGTGCCGCCGTCGCGGTTCCAGGTCTCCACCGTCTGGCCGTTCTTCACCAGGGCGGTAAAACGCTCGCCGAGGCCGTACACCGTCTCGCCGACGCCCAGATCCAGCCGCTCGAACATAGATGCCGCGCCGTTGCCATCCTGCACATAGCCGTTGTTCTTCGCCTGGCTGCCGGTAATACGCTCGCCGTCACGCAGAAAATCGAGCGTCCAGTTTTCGCCTTTGGTCACCCGCACGCTGAGACTGCCGCTTTTCAGCTCGGCATAGCTCTCGGTTTCGCACATCGCTACCGGCACGTTTTTCAGCACATTAAGCGGGTAATGCGGGCCGTTATCCGGCACGCCCTGAAAATGCGCGATACGCACCCCAACGATCCCCTCCTGCGGTGAGAAAAAGCGCAGCGTAAAAAGCGGAATATCCAGCTGCCCGGCACGTTCACGCACGTCACGCGGCGCGGCATAGACAATCATGTCGCCGTCGCGCTGCTCAACATCAAACACCTGAATGGGATGCAGCAGGCTTAAACCCGGCTGGATCAGCCAGTTTCCGTCACTGATTTTCATGACTTACCCCTTTGACTCGTGGAATGCATCGCTGACCGACCCCGTTTCAAACGCTTTCTGGTTATTGCGCGCGCCCTGCGCCAGTTCCGCCAGGATGTCTTTCAAAAACGGTGTTTTCAGCGTGTAGTAACGTTTCGCGATGATGGCGCTCAGCACGTAGCAGACGCCCGGCGCGAGGGTGAACAGCGAGATAATGATGGTGAGCGTGGCGCCGTTCTGGGCTTTCGCGCCAGCGTCATAGCCGCCGCCTGCCAGCATCCAGCCGATGAGCGCGCCGCCGAGCGCCAGGCCCAGTTTCAGGACAAACAGCGTGCCCGCGAAACTGATACCGGTCAGGCGTTTGCCGTTGCGCCATTCGCCGTAATCGACCGTGTCGGACATCATGACCCACTGAATGGGCGTGACCAGCTGATGCAGGACGCCGATGACAAAGATAAAGACGAACATTACAAAGGTGGCGCTCATCGGCACGAAGAACATGGCGACGCTCAGGACCGCCAGCGCGGCGTTGGTCCACCAGAAGACGCTCACTTTGCACTTCCAGTCGGTGAGCGGTTTAGCGAGCGCGCTGCCGAACAGGTTGCCGACGCAGTAAAGACCGAGGAACCAGGAGAACAGCGCGGCGTCGCCCATAATCCAGGTGACGTAGTACATCATCGCCCCGCCGCGCACGCACACCGCGAGGATATTCAGCAGGGTCAGCACGCCCACGACGCGCCACTGGTCGTTTTGCAGGATATCGCGCAAGTCTTCACGCATGGTCGAGGTCGTGGGCGGCGCCTCGACACGCTCTTTAGTCGTGAAGAAACAAAACGCGAGCATCAAAAACGCCACGGCAGCCAGGACAGCGATCCCGGCCTGAAAGCCGAATGCCTCATCGTCGCCGCCAAAAAAATTCACCAGCGGCATCATCAGTACCGTGGAGAGCATGCCGCCTGCCGTGGCCAGCACGAAGCGCCAGGATTGCAGCGAGATGCGCTGCTGCGGATCGCTGGTGATAACGCCGCCCAGCGCGCAATAAGGAATATTCACGACCGTATACATCAGGGTAAGCAGCGTGTAAGTCGCTGCCGCGTAAATCATTTTGCCGGTGAGGCTGAGTTCCGGCGTGCTATAGGCGAATACGCACACCACGCCGAACGGCAGCGCGCCAAACAGCACCCACGGGCGAAATTTGCCCCAGCGGCTGCGGGTGCGATCGGCAATCAGTCCCATCGCCGGGTCTGATATCGCATCCAGCGCGCGCGCCAGCAGAAACATGGTGCCAACGAAACCGGCGGGAATGCCGAAGATATCGGTGTAGAAAAACATCATATAAAGCATGACGTTATCAAAAACGATGTGGCTTGCGGCGTCTCCCATGCCGTAGCCAATCTTCTCCTTCACGGAAAGCGCTTGCTCACTCATTGGGCGGTCCTCATCAGCGATACGCGAAATTTCACTTAGGGTTTTAACGCCGTTCTGAGCCCCCAGAAATTCTGTTTTCTGGTAATTTCTTTATGATTCTTGATTTCTGTGATCGCCTTAACTCGCTGATGCAACAAATGAATAATTTTTGTGACCGGTAACAGGCGAAAAATACTTAAGCAAAACCGTATCACGCCCGTTCAGGAGGCGAAAAAAGAGTGTGGCGGGGGTATTGGTAAGCGTCTGAAACGCGCCTATAATGCGCCGGCCTCCATGTAGCAATGCAGGCGCGGAAGATCGTCGTCTCCGGTGAGGCGGCTGGACTTCAAATCCAGTTGGGACCGCCAGCGGCCCCGGGCAGGTTCGACTCCTGTGATCTTCCGCCAAAATGCTTTTCCAGATGTGCCCCTCTATACCAGGCGTTTGTCTCTCTTCTGTTTTCAGTAGTTTTTACGCTACGGCAATTAAAACCATTTAGCCTGATAATGCAGTACGGCTTCGTATCACCATAGAGAATTCATAAGGCATATCCTCTTTAAAAAATCAGCAGCCGTTATTTTTTTCGAGAAAATATTTTGACAGCCAAACAAACCATCGTCGCAGGAATTGCAGAAATATTTGTGTTACCTACAAAAAACGTCAACATAATTATCGCATCGCGCAGAGATTTTTGTGTCTCTACGTCTTCAAGGCCTAAGCTTTCATCATATGAATAGAGCCCTCGTAAAAAAAGTATATGTTCTACTGTGTTTTTTACATATATCATTATGTCAGACATGGTAAAAACGATATAACCAATCTGATAAAATACGATAAAAAACAGCCCCCACAGAATATGAGAACACAGATGAAGCCATCTCAATATTAAAAAGTATAAGACGACACAAATACAATATGAAAGCGCCGCATCTACCGAAATAATCACTATCAAATCAAAATAGCTTCTATAGTAATTGTCATAAGAATAATCGCTAAAGCTTAAATTCATGACTGCCAATAATGCCATAATAAAAAAATTGAAAGGCGCCAGAAAAACAGCGATAATCGCAGACAAGTACTTATCGGGGCAATTTCGCAAAAGGCACCCCCATTACTGTTAAATCACCGTACGCTCTTAAAGCTTCGCAGGTTGCATACAGCTTAGCGGTACTTAAAAGTGCATGCCGTAACCGATTAAAATCCGCTTCATTATAAAACGTAACGCATCCATCAGAGGCACCTGCGCCATCCGGACGCAACGGGTGCAACCTGAAATACCCTCTCGAAATGCCATCAATAGAGAGTGTGTCATCCAGTAAAGTATCCTGACGGAATAAAGCGAACCACTCCCAATATCGATTCCCCGTCTTCCACCACTTTTCAATCGTTCTTTCTGTACTCCATAAACCACCCCAACTCCTTTCAACAATTAAATACCTCCCCAACGGAATCGGCCCATTACGCCTGCCCGCAAATTCAAGGATATTTTTATAACTTCCTAACCCTGAAAAAACCGGGAAAGCGCCTACACCGGCGCAGCGCAAAATCAATCTGCCATCAGGTGTTTTTTCGTTGTAATTCAGTTCGCAAGAAATCATAGCGCAATCCTAAGCATAAACCTGACTGTTCCATTGATCCGTGTACTGAATATTACCATTCAGGTATTTCCACGTGATTTTACTGTATATCAGGGCCACGGATTCTACGGGTGTGGAAAGAAGCCCTTCTGGATGTTTAAAATTTTGCATATTAGGATGAATACCCGTAATCCTGACCGATTCGAGCACCATCTGGAAAAACTCCTCTTCCATTCCGGCCTGGTTTATTCGATACCAGCGAATAATTGCCTGCTGAAGGTTTTCGCTGGTGGCCACGGCCCGATAAAGATAAGGAGAGGATTTATCGAACTCTTTTTCAATATTCATCAGATTATGAACACGCGTGGCGGTCAGCCTGCCGGTATTTCCCTCATAAGGCACTGCCAGCCCATGCCCAAAACTCTGGATCTCGATGCTGCCTTCACGTCCAGTGACTTCGGAACCGCCAGCAATTAACACGCCAGAGGCGTCGTAGAGCCATAAGTGTGCCGGAACTGCCATAATTACCTCCTTTTATTAACCATAGCCATGTAATCCCGCCAGGTGTTTCCCAACCCAATAAATTAAAAAACCCGGCGTGGTTATTTAGCGCAAAACAGCTTAAAAAGTAAAAAGGAGATATTTTGTAATAGCGATATCTTTGGCTAAAATTAAAAAAGCACCCTGTGCATTCACGCAAAAAATAAGAAACCAACCACTATATTATTAATGACTCAATCGATGTCGTTACACCTTCTATTAATACCCACCCCCTTTACACGCCTTGCAAATACCCCGCCAGCAGGCGGGATAAGTGCGTCTGAAATTGTTCCGTGTAGCCTGGCGGAATAAACCCTTCGAGAAACGCCTTAGTGGGGCCGGTCAATACGCCAAGCGCAAGGTGGGCGGTGAAAACCGGGTCGGGAAAGGTGTTATCCGGCGCGGTGGCGAGCATTTGCGCTATCGCGTTAACCATCCGCTGATAAATCACCCCCATCAGGCGCGCGCCGTCGCGCTCTGCCGCAACGGCGTAAAGCGCTTTTGACTCATCAGGATTGGCTAATTTCAGGCACAGATACGCCTGAACTATCGCGCTGGCCATTTCCGCGACAGGTTTATCGCGCGCGGAAATAGCAGCCGCGTCGAGCGCATCGGCAATTTTAGTTAAGTGCAATTCCAGTACGCCGGAAAGTAGCGCGTCGCGGTTAGGGTAATACTGATAGAGGCTTCCGACGGACATCCCGGCGCGGCTCGCGACGCGCGTTGTCGTACAGCGGCTTAATCCTTCACTCACTAAAACCTGAATGGTTGCCGTATGAAGCGCCTCCACCGTTGCGACAGAACGGCGCTGGACAGGCATTTTACGCGGGCTAAGCGGGGCTGTGGTCGTCTTCATGGAATGCGAATTCTTAAACTGAAGGATGCTTCATATACTAATAACTCCTCCCCACCGATACAGCAAGCAGGCGTTATGAACACGATTGAAAAAAGCGGAACTTATTTACTGGGCGACCGTGAAGTAAAGCGGTTTGGTTACGGTGCGATGCAGCTGGCGGGTCCTGGCGTCTTTGGTCCGCCGAAAGATAAAAACGCGGCGCTTGATGTATTACGCGCCGTCGTTGAGGCGGGCGTAAATCATATCGATACCAGCGATTTTTACGGGCCACATATTACGAATCAACTTATTTGCGAAGCGTTATATCCCTATCGCGACGACCTGACGATTGTTACGAAAGTGGGGGCGAAACGCGGCAATGACGGCTCGTGGAACCCGGCCTTTTCCGCTGAGGAATTAACTCAGGCGGTGCATGATAATCTGCGCAACCTGAAGCTCGACGCGCTGGACGTCGTTAATCTGCGCGCAATGTTCGACGTACATGGCCCAGCGGAAGGGTCAATTGAAGCGCCGCTCGCGGCCCTGGTGAAATTAAAAGAACAGGGGCTGATTAAGCATATTGGCTTAAGCAATGTCACGCCTGCGCAGGTCGCCGAGGCGCGAAGAATCACCCCGATTTGCTGCGTACAGAATATGTATAACATTGTCCATCGCAATGACGAGGCGTTAATTGACGAGCTGGCCGCCGCCGGAATTGCCTATGTACCGTTTTTCCCGTTAGGCGGTTTTTCACCGCTGCAATCCTCCACGCTTGAGAATATCGCCGCGCAATTATCCGCGACCCCGATGCAGGTGGCGCTCGCCTGGCTGTTGCACCGCGCGCAGAATATTTTGTTAATTCCGGGCACCGGGTCGGTCGCGCATTTTCATGAAAACAGCAAGGCCACCGAATTAACGCTCTCTCAGGAAACCCTGGCCGCGTTAAATCAGCTCGCGGCCTGATAAAACCCCTGCCTTCAGACGGTACTGAAATGCTCACTGCCGCCTGCGGGCATGATCTTCTGCCGCGCGGAGATCGCCGGGCTCGTCAATATCCAGCACCACACCCGCATCGTCCAGGGCAAGCGCCAGCACATCGCCGCGCGCCCGCGCCGCCTGCACAACGGATTTAGCGCCCTCGTCGCCGGAGAGCCCGACAAGCGCAGCGAAATACTCGCGCCGGAACCCGACCGGGTGGCCGTGGCGTTGCTGATAGTGCGGCACCACGACAGGTTTTTCATTAAGCGCCTGCGCCACGCGGCACAGGGAGGCGGCGCTGATAAGCGGCAGATCGCCTGGAAGGATCAGCCAGCCTGCGGCATCCGGCGTCGCTTTTACGCCAAGCGCGATGGACTCCCCCATGCCGCCCGTGCCGCCTTGCGGCCTCACGAGATGCCAGGGCAGGCCAGACGCCCGCGCCGCCGCCAGCACATGCGCTAACACCGGTTTGCCGTGAAGCAGCGCGTCCAGCTTGTGCGTGGCCGCGCCGCCTGCGCGAAACCGTTCGCCCTTTCCGGCGGCGAGAATAATGATGACCGGCGGGGTCATCGCAGGCATTACCGCGCCGCCTGCGGCGATGACAAATTCTGCCGGGCCGCCGCGACATCCGCCAGGATGGAGAGCGCCAGCGACTGCGCGTCGCGGGCTTTGGGGAAAATACCGATCGGCGCTTTGATGCGGGCGATATCCTGCTCGCGCCATCCATGCTCGCGCAGCGCCTCCACGCGCGTCGCATGCGTGCGCTGGCTGCCCAGCGCGCCGATATAAAACGGCCCGGCGGCCAGCGCGGCGTTAAGCACCGGCAGCTCGCGGTCAAGGTCGTGATACAGCAGGACAACGGCGGTATCGGCATCCATTAACGCCGCATCGGCCTGCGGCTCCCTGCCGGCGCTGACATGCACGTCATAGCCCGCCGCCCGCGCCACGTTCGCCGTCGCGTCGGCCTCTATGGAGCGCCCATAAATCATGACGCGCACGCAGGGCGCGTAGCGCACCTCAAATCCGTCGTCGCGCCAGCCGGTTTCCCCGACGGGCAGCACGCTTTGCAGCGTCTGTGAGGCCGGGTGATAACGCAGTCCGGCGGGTTTGCGCTGCGCCAGCGCGTTGAGCGTCGCCAGCAGCGGCGTGACCGAACGCAGCGGATGAATGCAGAGCGTAATACCGCCGCCGCAGGGCAACACGATATCGAAATAAGGCGAGCCCTCGCCGTACTTCACCAGACGGTCTTCGCCGCAGGCTATCGCCTCCAGCGCCTCATAAGCGGCGGCGGATTCCACGCAGCCGCCGGAGACAAAGCCGCAGTACGCGCCATCTTCGCGCACCGCCATATGCGCCCCGAGCGCGCGGGACGCGCCGCCGCGGATTTCCACCAGCGTCACCAGCGCCGCCGCCATACCGGCGTTCAGCGCCTGCGCCGCGAAGCGCAAAATCGTCGCGCTGTCATCGGTGAATAACGCCGCCTCAGGCTGCGCCTGTTCTGTCAGTAGGGATTGTTGCAGCACCTTTTCTCATCCTTTTTTCAGACTGCGATGCGGTACGGCTGGCGACGCATCATCGCCAGCCGTCGCGTTCCTTACGACGCCAGTTCAGGCAGGCCTTCGAGCAATTTATCCAGCGTGATGGGGTACTCCCGCACGCGCACGCCGGTGGCGTTATAAATCGCATTGGCAATGGCGGCGCTGACGCCGCACAGGCCGAGCTCGCCCACGCCTTTGGCTTTCATCGGCGAGGAGACCGGGTCGGTGTCTTCGAGGAAAATCACCTCCTGACGCGGGATATCGGCGTGAACCGGCACCTCGTAGAGCGCCATGTCGTGGTTAACGAAAAAACCGCGTCGCGTGTCGACAAACAGCTCTTCCATCAGCGCCCCGCCGAGGCCCATCGTCATCGCGCCGATCACCTGGCTGCGCGCGGTCTTCGGGTTGAGAATGCGCCCGGCGGCGCAGACGGCCAGCATGCGGCGCACCCGCACCTCGCCGGTGTTCGCCTCCACCGCCACTTCAACAAAATGCCCGGCGAAGGTGGATTGCTGGAACTGCTTGTCGAGCTCGCCATATTCCATGGTGTCTTCTGCCGTCAGCGTGCCGTCGGCGGCGGCCTGCGCGAGCGGTACGCGCCTGCCCTCGCCGCGGATCTGCCCGTCCACAAATTCTGCGCTGTTCGCATCAAAACCGAGCCGTTTCGCTGCGGCTTCGCGCAGTTTAACGCAGGCGGCATAGACGCCCGCCGTGGCGCTGTTGGCGCCCCACTGCCCGCCGGAGCCGGACGAGATCGGGTAGTCAGAATCACCCAGCCGCACGGTCACGCTCTCCAGCGGCACGCCCATCATTTCGGCGGCGGTCTGGGCGATAATGGTGTAGCTGCCGGTGCCGATGTCGGTCATGTCGGTTTCGACGGTCACCTGGCCCTGCGCGTCGAGATGCACGCGCGCGCCGGATTTCGTCACCAGGTTATTGCGAAACCCGGCGGCCATGCCGTGGCCCACCAGCCAGTCGCCTTCACGCACCTGCCCCGGCACCGGGTTACGCTGCTGCCAGCCAAAATGCGCCGCGCCCGTGCGCAGGCACTCCACCAGCTGGCGACGCGAGAAAAAGCGCTCCGGGTGCGCCGGGTCGACCTGAGTGTCGTTGATGATGCGAAACTCGACCGGGTCCATGCCGAGCTTCTCGGCCATTTCATCGATGGCGATTTCCAGCACCATCATTCCCGGCGCTTCGCCAGGCGCGCGCATCGAGTTGCCTTCCGGCAGGTCGAGCTCCGCCAGCCGCAGTCCGGTGTGGCGGTTCGCGCCCGCGTAGAGCAGTTCAGTCTGGTTGGTCGCGGTCTCCGTCGGCCCGCCCGGCAGGTTGCCGGACCAGCTCTCATGCGCGATGGCGGTAAGGCGTCCGTCCCTGCGCGCCCCGAGGCGCACCCGCTGGATAGTCGCCGGGCGGTGCGTGGTGTTATTGGGAATAAACGGGCGCGGCAGCATGACCTTCACAGGGCGCTGCACCGCGCGGGCACCGAGCGCGGCCAGCACGGCGTCGCTGCGCAGAAACAGCTTGGAGCCAAAGCCGCCGCCGATATAGGGCGAGCGCACGCGAATATTCTCAAGAGGAATGTTGAGCGTTTTCGCGAGATCGCCGCGCCACCAGTTGATCATCTGGCTGGAGGTCCAGAGCGTGAGTTTATCGCCTTCCCAGGCGGCCATCGACGCGTACGGCTCCATCGCCATGTGGCTTTGATCCGGCGTGGTGTAGGTTGCGTCAAACTGCACTTCAGCCTGGTTAAACGCGCTCCCGAAATCGCCGACCGTTTTATCGGGCGTATCGTCCGGCGGCGTCGTCACGCCGGGTTTTTCTTTGGCGAGATCGTACGCGCCAGGCGTTTCTTCATACGTTACCGTAATCAGCCCGGCGGCGGCGCGCGCCTGCTCGAAGGTTTCCGCCACCACCACGGCGATGGCCTGATGGTAGTGCTCAATCTCCGGGCCACCCAGCAGCGTGGCGGCGTTCATGTCGCCTTTGCCGAGCGGTCCGGCGTTCTGCGCGGTGATGACCGCCAGCACGCCGGGTGCCTGTTCCGCCGCCCCGGTGTCCATTGCGGTGATACGTCCTTTGGCGATGGCGGAGCCGACCACATGGCCGTACGCCGCGTTTGGCGCTTCGTCATGCCATTCATAGGCGTAGGTCGCCTGGCCGGAGGTTTTCAGCGGGCCGTCTATGCGATCGCGCGGCTGCCCGACCACGTTCTGCTGGTCAATCGGGTTCTGTGTTGCCGGTTTATCGAATTTCATCAGCCTGCCCTCGCTTGCGTCAGTACCGAGGCGAGCGTGCGCTTCGCCAGTACCAGCTTGAATGCGTTTTCCGGTGTCGGTTGCGCGTCGACAAAGAGCGCGTCATACACGGCCTGCGCTCCGTGCGGCACCTGCGCGTCCGCCGCATCAACCCGCCACGGCTGATGCGCCACGCCGCCGAGCGCCACGCGCCCGGTGCCGTCCGGCTGCACAATCGCCGCCACCGAGACCAGCGCAAACGCGTATGAGGCGCGGTCGCGCACTTTACGGTAGATCTGCGTACCGCCCACCGGCGGCGGCAGCGTCACCGCCGTGATGAACTCCCCGGGCGCAAGCGTGGTTTCCAGGTGCGGCGTATCGCCTGGCGGGCGGTAAAATTCCGCGATGGGAATATGGCGCTCCTGGCCTTGCGGGTTGACGGTTTCTACTACGGCGTCCAGCAGGCGCATGGCGACCGCCATATCGCTCGGGTGCGTGGCGATACAGGCGTCGCTTGCGCCCACAACTGCCAGCTGGCGGCTGAACCCCTGCATGGCGGCGCAGCCGCTGCCGGGCTGGCGCTTGTTGCACGGCTGATAGGTGTCGTAAAAGTAGGGGCAACGGGTGCGCTGGAGCAGGTTGCCGGCGGTGGTGGCCCGGTTGCGTAACTGCCCGGACGCCCCGGCGAGCAGCGCGCGGGAGAGCACCGCGTAATCGCGGCGCACGCGCAGGTCCGCCGCCAGATCGGTGTTGCGCACCAGCGCGCCTATCCGCAAACCGCCCTCGTCGGTCGGTTCAATTGTGTCCAGCGCCAGGCCGTTGACGTCGATAAGATGCACCGGCGTCTCTATCTCAAGCTTCATGAGATCGAGCAGATTGGTGCCGCCCGCGATAAATTTCGCGCCGGGGGTGCGCTGCGCGCTGGCCGCAGCCCCGGCGGGCGTGGCGGCGCGTTCGTAAGTGAAAGCTTTCATGAGGGCTCACTCCCGGCGACATCTTCGATCGCGGCAAGAATGTTGGAGTACGCGCCGCAGCGACAGATATTGCCGCTCATTCGCTCGCGAATTTCATCGGCGGTCATGTCCGGCGGCGAGACTAAATCGTGCGTCACATGGCTTGGGATGCCCGCTTCTATCTCTTTCAGCATGGCCACCGACGAGCAGATCTGCCCCGGTGTGCAGTAGCCGCACTGAAAGCCGTCATGTTCGACAAACGCGGCCTGCATCGGATGCAGGTTGTCCGGCGTGCCGAGGCCTTCGATGGTGGTTATCTGTGCGCCCTCATGCATGAGCGCAAGCGTCAGGCAGGCATTTACGCGGCGTCCGTCGACGAGAACCGTACACGCGCCGCACTGGCCGTGATCGCAGCCTTTCTTGGTGCCGGTCAGGGCCAGGTTTTCGCGCAGCGCGTCCAGAAGCGTGGTGCGGGTATCTACGTCCAGCTGGCGGGTTTCGCCATTTACCGTCAGCGTCAGCGCCATGGAGTACGGCGCATCGCCCGCATCGCGCTGATGCCCGTGGTGTGTTTGATCGCCTTGGTTGCTCATCCAGGCCTCCAGTATTGTCAAAGTGAAAAGGGCATATACCGCTACGATGCCGCGCGGTTTTTTTTATAACGGACAGTTAATAATAGACGGCGCTGGCGCGCTGACCGCCGCCGCTAAAAATTTGCCCGCCGCCGCCGATACCTCTGGTATCGTGAATACCCCTGAAGCCGCCCAAACCGCCTGAGCCTGACACTATGATTTCCATCTGCATGATCGTGAAAAACGAAGCGCAGCACCTTGCCGCCACGCTTGCCTCCGTCGCTGCGCATTTTGACGATATCGTGATTATCGATACCGGCTCGCAGGACGAGACCACAGCCATCGCGCGCCGCTTCACCGATAACGTTCACGATTTCGCCTGGGTGGATGATTTCTCCGAGGCCCGCAACGCCTCGCTGCGCTACGCGCGCCACGACTGGGTGCTGGTGATTGACGCCGACGAGACCATCGCGGCGGCCGATATTCCCGCGCTACAGGCGCTTATCGACGCGCATCCGCAGGGCGTAGGCCGCGTGGAGCGGATTAACTATATTGATGAAGGCGAAGGGGTAACGACCGTGCGCGAACGGGTATCGCGCCTGTTTCCGAAGGCGCGCTATCACTATCAGGGCGTGATCCACGAGCAGGTGACGCCGCGCGCAGGCCGCCCGGCGGGCGAGACGTTCCCGGTACCCGTGACGCTGGATCATGTTGGCTACAAAAAGGCGGTACTGGCGCAGACCGATAAAATCACCCGTAATATCCGGCTGCTGGAGCGCGCGCTGCAAACCCGGCAGGACAGTCCGTATCTCTGGTTCCAGCTCGGTAAAAGCCATTTCCTGAAGCGTGACTACCCGGCGGCGGTGCAGGCGTTTCGCGCCGCGCTGAGTCATCAGCCAGACGTGGCGCTGGAGTATGTCGAGGAGCTGGTAGAAACCCTGGGCTATGCGCTGATTAATCAGGGCGATTACGCCGCGGCGATGGCGATTATCGATTACGAACGCTGGTATACGTCTGCCGACTTCACGTTCCTTAAGGCCTTGATTCTGATGAATAACGGCAAGCTTCAGGAGGCCGTGGACACGTTTATGGCCTGCACGCGGCTACCGGAGGGCAACAAAGCGGGCGTGAACAGCTTTAAAGCCTGGTACAACATCGGGGTGATCCTGGAGATTTCCGGCATGACGCCCGACGCGCAGGCGTGTTATCAGCAGTGCGGCGACTACCCGCCCGCGCAGGCCGGACTGGCGCGCCTGAACGGCTGACGCGTTAGCGCGGCGTAGCACCGCTCTCCTTCAGCGCCTCAACAACCAGCGAAAATGCCGGAGAAGGCTGTTTTCTGCTGGGATAATAGAGGTAATAGCCGGGAAAGGGACGGCACCAGGGCTCCAGCACCTGCACCAGCCGCCCTTCTGTGATATGCAACCCAAACTCCTCCAGCGGCAGGAAGGCGATGCCGAGCCCGGCCAGCGCCGCATCCACGATATGCGCCGAGGTGTTGAAAATCAGCTGCCCGTCGACGCGCACGTTCACCGGTCCGTCGTCGCCGTCAAATTCCCACACGTAGACCCTGCCAGACGCGGCCATGCGCATGTTGATGCAGTTGTGCTGCACCAGCTCCTGCGGCGTTTGCGGCACCGGATGACGGGAGAAATAGTCCGGCGAGGCCGCCGCCGCCATACGTAAGGCGGGGCCAATCGGCACGGCAATCATGTCTTTATCGATGGTGTCGCCCAAACGCACGCCCGCGTCGAAGCGGTCCGCCACGATATCGCGAAAGCCGTGGTTGGCGTCGAACTCCAGCCGGATATCCGGGTAGTCGCGCAGCAGCGGTGTCAGTTTCGGCAGCAGAATAGTATGCAGAACGTTCGGCCCGCAGGTGATGCGTACCGTGCCCGCAGGCTTGTCGCGCAGGGCGGTTAGCATGTCCAGCTCCGCTTCTATCTCATCAAAACGATTGCCAATCGCCTGTAACAGCCGCTCGCCAGCGGCGGTGAGCGAGACGCTGCGCGTGGTGCGCGTCAGCAGGCGGATTTGCAGCCGCGTTTCAAGGCCGCTTATCGCCTGGCTCAGCGCAGGCTGGGTAACGCCAAGCTGCGCGGCGGCACGGGTAAAACTGCCCTCGCGCGCTACGGTCACAAAAGAGAGTAGGTCATTAAGATTACGCTTCATTCTGGCTCCCGCCGGTACAATTTATAAATATTACTTATAAGCCCATTAAGCATTCATTAGCTAGTCAGAGCAAGAGGCGCGTGTAACACTTTTACCGTCACTTGCATGCCAGCCCTCCCGCACGGTCTCCGCGCTGTCGCGCACAGGTCCATTGACCCTCTCAGCGCCCGTAAAACACCCGTAACGTCAGGTTTTTATTCCTCAATAAAAGCCCGACCCCGGCGTGCCTGCGCACGGGCTGGCGCAGAATAAAACAAAGGAAAACCATGTCCGGAATTCATCAGGAAACGCGCATACAAAGCGCAAAGGTCCCCGCTTACTGGGGTGGCGTGCTGGCGATGACGCTGTGCGTCTTCGCGCTGGTGGCCTCGGAGTTTATGCCGGTCAGCCTGTTGACGCCGGTTTCACGCGATTTAAGCGTCAGCGAAGGGCTGGCGGGCCAGGGGATCGCGATTTCCGGCACGCTGGCGGTGCTGACCAGCCTGTCGATTTCACGGCTCGCGAGCGGGATCAACCGTAAAGCGCTGCTGCTGGGGCTGACCATTCTGATGGCGATTTCCGGCGTGATTATCGCCATCGCCCCGGATTACCTCACTTATATGGCGGGCCGGGCGCTGATTGGCGTGGTGATTGGCGGCTTCTGGTCGCTCAGCGCCGCGACAGCGATACGACTGGTGCCGCGTCATCAGGTGCCGCGCGCGCTGGCGGTTTTTAACAGCGGCAACGCGCTAGCAACGGTGGTCGCCGCCCCGCTCGGCAGCTGGCTCGGCGGGGTGATTGGCTGGCGCGGCGCGTTTTTCTGCCTGGTGCCAGTCGCCATCATTGCGTTTATCTGGCAGTGGGTAAGCCTGCCCACGATGCAGCCACAGCCGAAAAACACGCGCCAGGGCGGTTTGTTCCGCCTGCTACGCCAGCCGCTGGTGCTGACGGGCATGGCGGCCTGCGGGATCTTCTTTATGGGCCAGTTCGCGCTCTTTACCTATGTGCGCCCCTTCCTTGAGACCGTCACGCGCGTCGGGGTTTCCACGCTATCGCTCATTCTGCTGATTATTGGCGTGGCGGGCTTTATCGGCACGATGCTGATTGGCGGCGCGCTGCGTGTCGGGTTTTACCGGACGCTTGTCGCCATTCCGCTGCTGATGGCGGCGGTAGCCGTCGCGCTGACCGCGTTCGGCCACTCGCTCTGGCTGGTCGCCGCGTTACTCGGCGGCTGGGGGCTTATCGCGACCGCAGCGCCCGTAGGCTGGTGGACGTGGGTCGCGCGTACGCTGCCGGATAACGCCGAGGCGGGCGGCGGCCTAATGGTGGCGGTCGTTCAGCTCTCCATCGCGCTCGGCTCCACCCTCGGCGGGCTCGCCTTCGACTACAGCGGCTGGCGCAGCACTTTCATTTTGAGCGCCGGGCTGCTGTTGCTGGCGGCGCTGCTGGCCGCACTAACCTCACGACATGATCAATACCCCGACCTCTGAACCGTAACACGGCTGACTACTAAGGAGTTCCGTTATGAAAATCAAAGCAATCGGTGCGCTTTGTGCCACACAACCGCTTGAACCGATGGATATTTCCCGCCGCGAGCCGGGTGAGCATGATGTACAAATCGCCATATCCTATTGCGGCGTCTGCCACTCGGATATTCACCAGGCGCGCGCCGAATGGGCAGGCACGCTGTTCCCTTGCGTGCCGGGCCATGAAATCGTCGGGCGCGTCATCGCGACCGGCGCGCAGGTTTCCGGCTTTACGCCAGGCGATCTGGTGGGCGTTGGCTGCATCGTGGACAGCTGCAAACACTGCGAAGAGTGCGACGACGGCCTGGAAAACTACTGCGATCACATGACAGGTACCTATAACTTCCCGACGCCGGACGCGCCAGGCCACACGCTCGGCGGTTATTCGCAGCAGATTGTGGTGCATGAGCGCTACGTGCTGCGCATCCGCCACCCGGAATCACAGCTCGCCGCCGTGGCACCGCTGCTGTGCGCCGGGATCACCACGTACTCGCCGCTGCGCCACTGGCATATCGGGCCGGGTAAAAAAGTGGGGATCGTCGGCATCGGCGGGCTGGGCCATATGGGGATAAAACTCGCGCACGCGATGGGCGCGCAGGTGGTGGCCTTTACGACCACGGAATCCAAACGCGACGCGGCGAAAGCGCTTGGCGCTGATGATGTCGTGGTGTCGCGCAACCCCGATGAAATGCAGGCTCACGCGAAAAGCTTCGACTTCATTCTTAACACCGTCGCGGCGCCGCACAGCCTGGACGCGTTCACCGCGCTGCTCAAGCGTGACGGCACTATGACGCTGGTCGGCGCGCCAGCCTCGCCGCATCCGTCGCCGGAGGTGTTTAACCTGATATTTAAACGCCGCGCGATTGCGGGCTCCATGATTGGCGGCATTGCAGAAACCCAGGAGATGCTCGATTTCTGCGCCGAACATAACATCGTCGCCGACATCGAGCTTATCCGCGCCGATGAGATCAACGAGGCCTGGGAGCGCATGATCAAAGGCGATGTGAAATATCGCTTTGTAATAGACACCGCCACGCTCGCCTGAGCATCAACACGCCGGGCGCTGACACGCCCGGCATCGCGATATTGACCGACACCGTTTTTAGATCTGACAGGAGTATGTGATGACTGAGATTTACCGTTGCGGTTCGCGCGCCTCGTATGGCGGCCCGGAAGAGTGGTTTACCGGTACGGTGCGTATCGACCCGCTTTTTGCGGCAAACGAACCCGCCCGCGCGAGCGGCGGCAGCGTGACGTTTGAGCCCGGCGCGCGAACCGCCTGGCATACGCATCCGCTGGGCCAGACGCTGATTGTGACCGCCGGTTTCGGCTACGTGCAGACCTGGGGCCAGCCCGCTCAGGAGATCCGCCCCGGCGACGTCGTCTGGATCCCGCCGCATGAAAAACACTGGCACGGCGCAAGCCCGACCACGCCGCTGACGCATATCGCCATCCAGGAAGCGCAGGACGGCAGCGTCGTAGAGTGGCTGGAACACGTCAGCGACGCGCAATATAACCCGCGCGGTTAAAGGCAGGCGCGACACATTCAATCAGGCTGTGTCATCAGCCTGATTTCTTCGGCGTGTCGTTTATTGAGCGTGATTTCACACTGGTCGATGTAGGCGATCGCCAGACGGGGATGCCTGAACAGAACGGGTTACACAAAAAAGCTTATCGACGCGTGAAGGCCAGGTATAATCCGCAGCGGCGGGAATGGCCCGCCTCACTTTCCTTTGCGACAAGGATGTAACCATGCACGCGCCCGCGGACAGACTCCAGCACACGCTGCTTTGCATTACCGTCGGAGTGGCCTGGTTTATGCTGCCCGCAGCCATCTCTTTGCTGCCGGGCTATGCGGGGATTTACCGTGCCGGGTTCGCCACGCCGCTGCTCTATTTCGTGTTCTGGCTGCCGTTCGCGCTGCTCTGCTGGCGCGCGTATCAGAAACATTACGGGCTGTTGCCGGCGGGCAGGCTGAGCGTACAGTCGCTGGCATTGCCGGGGCTGGCGCTGCTGGCGCTGTCGATGATTCACGGCTTATTCGGCAGGCAGGAGCCCTGGAGCGCCACGCTGTCGGAGATGTCGTCTTTCAGCCTGGCGCTGACCGCGATCTGCATCTGCGTACTGGCGCCGGTGGTGGAAGAAGTTATCTGCCGCGGCTTTTTGCTGAACGCGGGCATCGGCTGGGGCAAAACCGGCCAGACGATAGCGATGGTCGCCACCTCGCTGTTTTTCGCCATTGGCCACGCGCAGTACCTGATGCCCACCACCTTCGTCTGGCTGTTTATCTTCTCCGTGCTCCTCTGCCAGGTACGTATTCATACCGGCAGCCTGCTGGCCCCCATCGTGCTGCATTCGGCGACCAACATTATCGGCATGATGGCGGCGCTGAAACTCGCCTGAGCCGTTTTACGCAACCGGGAACCGCAGAATAAAGCGGTTCCAGCCCGCCTCATGCACAACCGCCACCTGACCGCCGTGCAGCCGCACGATAGCCTGGGTGAGCGCCAGCCCAAGCCCGGTGCCGGGCGTGTGGCGCGCATTATCGCCACGCCAGAACCGGTGAAAAAGCTTATCCGAATCGGCTATCGGCGCGCCCTGATTGGCGACGCTTACTACGGCGTAGTCCGCCTCCTGCACGGCGGTAATCCGCACGTCGCTGCCCGGCGACGCGTGGCGCAGCGCATTGGTCAGAAGGTTAGTAAGCGCTCGCTGGAGGAGCAGACGGTCGGCGCGCAGCACTCCGCTCGCCTGCACGCTGAAACGGATGTCCCGCTCTTCCGCCAGCGGCTCCAGGAAATCCGTCAGCTGATGGATAAACGGCTCAAGCGCCAGCGCCTCGCGGTTAAGCGCGATGTTTTGATGATCGGCGCGGGCGAGAAACAGAATGTTTTCAATGAGCCGGGTCATCTGCTCCAGCTCTTCGATATTGCCAGCCAGCAGGTTCTGATACTCCTGTACGCTGCGCGGACGTTGCAGCGCGACCTGATTCTGCCCCAGCAGAATGTTGACCGGCGTGCGCAGCTCATGAGCGAGATCGTCGGCAAAACGCGTCAGCCGCGCGAAATCCTCCGCCAGCCGGTGGCGCATGGTGTTGAGCGCCTCGCCAAGCGGCAGTAGCTCGCGTGGCAGGGTATCAAGGCTGAGCGGCTGTTGCAGCGTCTCGCTGCCGGTGCGGGCGGTGGCCTCGCTAAGACGGCGGATCGCCCGCAGCCCACGGCGGATCAGCCATGGGCTTAACAGCGCGGCGGCGAGCGTCGCCAGTACGCAGACCAGCAGGCTTTCCCGGCGATATTGCGCCAGCATCTGCGCGCGCTCCTGCGCCACGCGCGCCACGGTGATAACCAGCGGCCCGTTTTTATCGCTCGCCGTCAGGGCGAGCGCGCTGACAAACACGCCGTCGGGTTGCTGCCAGCGGTGCAGCGCCTGTTCGTTCACGCTCCGCCCCGGCAACACCGGCGCAAGCGCCGGCAGCGCCACGCCCGCCTGGTTGATGTTTACCAGCGTGTCGCCATCGACGCGCCGGATCAGCAGCACATCCTGGCGGGTATCCAGCATGCGGTTGAAATAGAGCGGCAGCTGGCGCGGCTCGGCGCCGTCCGTCAACAGCTGACGCAGCTGCGAGGCGCGATTGAGCAACGTCTGGTCGTCGCGCCAGACCAGCTCCGCGCTAAGCGAGCGGTAGAGCGACACGCCGGTAATGCCGCAGGCGAACGCCACCAGCAGTGTGAAAATAAGCGTCAGGCGCAGCGTCAGCGAGGGGCTACGCATCGCTCTCCTCCGGCGCGTTGAGGCGATATCCCATGCCGCGCACGGTTTCAATCAGCTTGAGCGGGAACGGATCGTCGATTTTCTTGCGCAGGCGGCGGATGGCGACATCCACCACGTTGGTTTCGCTGTCAAAGTTGATGCCCCAGACCTCGCTGGCGATAAGCGTGCGCGGCAAAATCTCCCCGACGCGGCTTGCCAGCAGCCAGAGCAGAGTAAATTCCTGGCGGGTCAGCGAAATCCGCTCGCCGCCGCGGCTGGCGGCGTGGCGCGCGGTATCCAGCGTGAGGTCGGCCACCTGTAACGTCGCGGCGGCGGGCGCGTGGCGACGTAGCTGGGCCCGCACGCGCGCCAGCAGTTCGGCAAAGGAAAACGGCTTCACCAGGTAGTCATCCGCGCCGAGCTCCAGCCCTTTAACGCGATCGCTGACCGCGTCTCTCGCCGTCAGGCAGAGCACCGGCGTGGCTTTGGCGGTGCGCAGCGCGCGCAATACCTGCCAGCCGTCGAGGCCCGGCAGCATGATATCGAGAATAATCAGCGCGTAATCCTGCCCGAGCGCCAGGTGCAGGCCATCGCGCCCGTCGGCGACGGCGTCCACCACCAGCCCCGCCTCGCGCAGCCCCTTTTCAAGCCACGCGCGGGCTTTTTCGTTGTCTTCAATCAGTAGCAGTTTCATGACGACAGTCTCGCAAAGAACGCGGGCGCTGCCCAGCACAGACGCGCCGGATGACAAAACTGTCATCTTCGCGTCAGGCGTTTTCGCGCGCGCGGCTGGCAGGATAACCCCACAACCACTTAAGGAGGAATGATAATGAACCGTTTTCAAACGCTTGCCGCCGCTGCCCTTTTCGCCCTGCCAGGCCTGGCGCTTGCCGCGTCGTCGAACTTACTGAGCGTGCATGTGCTCAATGAACAGACCGGCAAACCCGCGCCGGGCGTGGTGGTTAAACTGGAGAAAAAACAGGGCGACGCGTGGCAGCCGCTGAACCAGGCGACGACCGATAAAGATGGCCGTATCAAGGCGCTGTGGCCGGACGCGCCTGCCGCCGCGGGCGACTACCGCGTTATCTTTGAAACCGGCGACTACTTCGCCTCTCACAAACAGTCCAGCTTCTTCCCGGAAGTGCCGGTGGTGTTCCATATCGACAACACTGACGAGCACTACCACGTGCCGCTGCTGCTGAGTCAGTACGGCTACTCTACCTATCGCGGCAGCTGAAAACCGGGCGGCGGGCAGCACAGGATGTTGCCGAGAAAGACCAGCAACGGCGAGGATTCCGTCTCGCCGTAGTAGTCAACGTTTGGCAGCGCGTAGAGAAAGCTGATGTCGCTGACGCCGCGCTCGCACAGCGGCTCCGCCACCGCGCGGGTTAAAAACGCGAACTGCGGGTCGAGCGCCGGATTATGCGGATGAATCGACCCCGTCTCGCCGGGCGCCGCGCCGTACCAGAGCGCGATCGCGCCTTCCGCATGCCCCGGCGCAAACCCGAAATCCTGCAGGAAGTGGCGCGCGCAGCCGGGCCCCGGCAGCGCCTCACGCAGCGCCTGTTCGTCGTCAGTCGTGGAATACCAGACCGCAAAATGCATTGTCGTCATGATGTCCTCCGCGTCGCGTTGCCTCAGAGTTTACCCAACAACCGGAACCAGCCGTAATCGAGCGGCAGCAGGAAAAGAAACGTGACGATCGCGAGCGCCAGACAGAGCTTCATCCCGGCGCGCGCCGGTACGTTACCGAGCGCCATCGCCACTACGATCGGCGACGCCTGATACGGCAGCAGCGGCGTTGAATACCCCAGCACCTGGATCATGATGGTCGACAGCAGCGGAAACCCGGTGCTGCGAGAAAAGCTTTCCGCAAGCGTGGTGTAGAGCGCCGGAACGCCGTTGGCGGTCATAATGAAATTCAGCGCCGTGGTAATGCCCGTGAGCGCGGCGAAGCTCGTAAAGGGGCGCGCCGGATCAAGCGGCATAATCTGCATCAGCGCCGCGCCGACCGCGTTGCCGATGCCGGTATGGGTGACGGTCGTCGCGAGCCCGAGAATGCCCGCCACGTAGATGCAGGTGCGCATGTTGACGCCGCTGGCAAACTCATCGCCGGTGATAAACCCGACGCGCGGCAGGAGCGTGATGATCGCCGCCGCAAGCCCCGTCCATGCGGGGCCGATACCGTGCCAGCTCTCCGTCACCCACAGCACCAGCACCACCAGCAATAGCCAGCCGAGGCGCTTTTCCGCACGGCTCATCGGCGTCGCGGCGGGCAGCTCGCGCGGCGGCCGGGGCGTGCCGGGGAACAGCCAGCAGATAAGCGCTATCAGCACCGCGCCCTTGAGCAGCCCCAGTACCGGCGTGTGCAGCAGCAGATACGGCAGATAGTTAAGATGAATGCCGAACGAGCCTTCCGCCGCGCCGCTCATGACAAGGTTCGGCACGTTAGCGGGCAGAATAGTCGCGGAGAGCTGGAAGGTGCCGAAGCCCACCGCCAGCGCCAGGCCGTACCAGCCGCGGGTGTTTTCTTCGATACCGGCGCGTCTGGCCATTGCCGCCACAATCGGCATCAGCAGCGCGATGCGCCCCATGTTGGAGGGCATCACAAACGCCAGCGCGTAGCTGAGCAGCACGACGCTCGCCACCATCTGCCACCAGGAGTCGGTCAGGCGCGCCGACAGCGCCCGCGCGGCGCGATCCGCCAGCCCGGTTTTGCGGATAGCCACGCCCAGCACGAAGCCGCTGAACACCAGCCAGAACGCCGATGACGCAAAACCGCCGAACAGCACTTCCGGCGGCGCGATTTTGGCTATCATCGCCACCGCGAAAAAGAGCAGCGCGGTGATAAATTCCGGCAGCAGCGACGTCGCCCAAAGTACGATCGTCAGCAGAATAATAAGGGAAGGTAAGAAAAGCGGATGCGCAAGCCAGACGGACATACCTGTCTCCTGATGAAATTTTCAGCAAGTCTACGGCGCGCCAGACGTTAAGTAAATGTTATGGCTTAGCGTTATCCAGAATGGCGCATTCGTGATCCTGTAGCTCCTCGCTGTGCGCAACGTTCAGTCGCAGAAGATTGCGGCGGGTCGCGAGCAGGACAAACGCGCCGTCTTTAAGCGGCGCCAGCGCCAGTGAATAGCGCCCCATGTGTTCACGCGCCTCCGGCACCTCCTGCGCTAACATCAGGAACGGCGAGCGGCGCGACAGCTCTTCGCCGGTGATGCGGCGCGCCAGATAGTCGTGGCCGCGAAGATTGCCCGGAAACGGCTGCCAGCGGCTGCCGATGGCGGTCATGGCGGCGTCAAGCTGCGCGCGGACATCCGGGCGCAGGCAGGAAATATGGATATGCAGATGGTTCTGGGTGCGGCCCAGCGCAGAGTTGATGGTCAGCGAAACGGCGCTGTCCGGGACGGTGTCGCCGCGCTTTTCGCTCATCCAGCGGCGCGCCTGCCAGGCCTGCCAGAAAAAGTTGGGCGTGTTGTCTGCGAGCAGCAGCGGGCTTTCGATGCCGTTGATTTTCCACAGCGGCATTAACAGGTATTGCAGCGGGCCGTTGATGTCTTTCAGCACGGCGTAGCCGGCAGGGAGATTCACCTGCGCGCAGGGCGCGGGGTTGTGACGCTCGTGTTCGCCGGGCAGGCACTGCTGCGTGACGATGCGCCGTAACACATCGGGGTCGTCCGGGAGGAAATAGCGCCACGCCACCAGCGCGGCCAGCGCCAGTAAGACTATGAGTGTGATTGTGACAGACACTATTCGCTTCATGCTTTGCCCTGATGATTCCGTAAACGCAAAGCGTAGCGTAAAACGGACCGCTACGGGGCACTATTGCGCGGAAAAGGCGGGCCACATCCTTGTGGCCAGGGTATTTAACGCTTGCTGATTTGATCGAACGTGCCGCCGTTGGCAAAGTGCGTCTGCTGCGCTTTGGTCCAGCCGCCGAACACGTCATCAATGGTGAACAGCTTGAGTTTCGGGAAGGTGTTTTCATATTTCGCCGCGATCTGCGCATCGCGCGGGCGGTAGAAGTTTTTCGCGGCGATCTCCTGGCCTTCCGGCGAGTAGAGGTATTTCAGGTAGGCTTCCGCCACCGCCTGCGTGCCTTTCTCCTGCGCGACTTTATCGACGACCGAGACGGTCGGCTCCGCGAGAATAGACTCGCTCGGGGTCACGATTTCAAATTTGTCTTTGCCAAGCTCGTTAGCCGCCAGCAGCGCCTCGTTTTCCCAGGCGATCAGCACGTCGCCAATGCCGCGCTCAACGAAGGTGTTGGTCGCGCCGCGCGCGCCGGAATCGAGCACTTCAACGTTTTTATACAGCGCCTTGACGAACTCCTGGGCTTTCGCCTGATCGCCGTTGTTGTGATGCAGCGCGTAACCCCAGGCGGCCAGATAGTTCCAGCGCGCGCCGCCGGAGCTCTTCGGGTTCGGCGTGATGACCGACACGCCCGGCTTCACGAGATCGTTCCAGTCTTTAATCTGTTTTGGGTTGCCCTTACGCACCAGGAAGACGATGGTGGAAGTGTAAGGCGCGGAGTTGTCCGGCAGGCGTTTGATCCAGTTTTTATCGATGCGTCCGCGCTCGGCGATAGCATCGACGTCATACGCCAGCGCCAGCGTTACCACATCCGCTTTAATGCCGTTGATAACCGACGTCGCCTGTTTGCCGGAGCCGCCGTGCGACTGGCGAACCACGACGTTGTCGCCGGTCTCTTTTTTCCAGTGCGCGCTGAACGCCTTGTTGTACTGTTCATAAAATTCACGCGTCGGATCGTATGAGACGTTTAACAGCTGCACGTCTTTCGCCAGTACGCTTGCCGAAGCCAACAGTAATGTAATGCCCACGCCCCACTTGTTCATCGCATGCTCTCTTTAATGATTCAGATTTGAATTTGATAAAAGCAGCGTGCCAGAAAGCGCGGCAGGGGCTAAAGAATAAAAAAAAATTGGCTATAACGGATGGGAATAACAGCAGAAAAAGAAACGCCCGGCCGCATGAGCTGACCGGGCGCGAGACGCGAGGCTTAGTAGAGCTTTTTAGCGCAGTCCAGCCAGTCGCCTTTGAACGGACGCTTCATGTTTTCGATAGCGTCGATGATGTCGTGATGCACCATTTTTTCATTCTGGATACCGACGCAGCGGCCGCCGTAGCCCTGCAGCAGCAGTTCGATGGCGTAAGCGCCCATGCGGGAGGCGAGAATGCGGTCATAAGGCACCGGCGAGCCGCCGCGCTGGATGTGGCCGAGCACGGTGGCGCGGGTTTCGCGTTTGGTCTCGGTTTCGATGTATTTCGCCAGCTCGTCGATATCGCAGATGTGCTCGGTAATGGCGACGATCGCGTGTTTTTTGCCTTTCGCGATGCCCGCTTTGATTTCCGCGACCAGATCTTCGCGGTTAAATTCCACTTCCGGCAACACGATAAATTCGCAGCCGCCCGCGATGGCTGCCGCAAGCGTCAGGTCGCCGCAGTAACGGCCCATGACTTCGACGATGGAAATACGCTGGTGAGAAGAAGAGGTGTCGCGCAGACGGTCGATCGCCTCAACGACGGTGTGCAGCGCGGTGAAGTAACCGATGGTGTAGTCGGTGCCCGCCACGTCGTTATCGATGGTGCCCGGCAGACCGATGCACGGGAAGCCCATTTCGGTCAGGCGTTTGGCGCCCATGTAAGAACCGTCGCCGCCAATGACCACCAGCGCGTCGATGCCGCGTTTTTTCATGTTCTCGATAGCCACGGCGCGAATGTGTTCTTCGCGGAACTCCGGGAAGCGCGCGGAACCGAGGAAAGTGCCGCCGCGGTTGATCATGTCGGAAACGCTGTAACGGTCGAGCTGGATCATGCGGTCTTCATACAGGCCCAGATAGCCGTCGTAAATACCGCAGACTTCCAGACCTTCCGTCAACGCCGCGCGGACCACGCCACGGATGGCGGCGTTCATGCCAGGCGCATCACCGCCACTCGTCAACACACCGATTTTCTTAATCATGACTACCTCTGAACGTAGAATGCAAAAGGAATACTTTCGCCGGAAACCGCCTGCGCGAGTGCGACAGGTGATCGACTATTGCTGCAAATAGTATATCAACAGCTTCCTGCTGAATTGATTCAGGTCAGCCCGCGTGGGGGTGAGATGTACAAAAAATGCCTGCCCGAATCACGCCTTTACAACGAATGCTTAATGCTCGAATTGCCCTTGCTGAAAACGCGGCACGACCGAGCATGGGTCCTGATGAATAATGACGTCCGACCCCGGGAACCGGAACAGGATCGCCTGCTCCACCTGTTCGGCGATAAGATGCGCCTGAACCAGCGGCAAGTTGTCTTCCATTTCGAGATGAAGCTGGATAAAGCGGGTCGGCCCTGACTGCCGCGTGCGTAGATCATGCGCGCCCCGAACGCCCGGCCAGGCGGAGATTATCTCGACTATCGCCTGACGTTCTTCATCGGGCAGGGCCCGGTCAAGCAACGCCTGTACCGCTTCATAGCCCATCCGTAACGCACTGTATAAAATCCAGACGCCAATCCCGAGCGCGAACAGCGCGTCGGCGCGGTGCAGGCCATACCACGAGAGGGCCAGCGCCACCAGAATAGCGGTGTTCATCATAACATCAGACTGATAATGAAGCATATCCGCCCGCACCGCCTGGCTGCGGGTTTTGCGCACCACCCAGCGCTGGAACGTGACCAGCATCAAGGTGGTGACCAGCGCCGCCATCGTCACAATAACCCCGACCAGCGGCGCGCGCATCGGCTCCGGCGCGACCAGATGCTGAATGCCGGTGAGGAAAAGAAACAGCGCCGAGCCGGAAATAAACATGCTTTGCGCGAGCGCCGCCAGCGATTCCGCTTTGCCGTGCCCGAAAGCATGTTCTTTATCGGCAGGCTGCAGCGAATACCGCACCACCAATAAATTGGTGAGCGACGCGGCGATGTCGACCAGCGAGTCGACCAGGGCCGCGAGAATGCTGACCGACCCGGTATACCACCAGGCGAAAATTTTAATGATCAGCAGTAGCGACGCCACCAGCGTTGCGGCGAGGGCCGCCCGGCTTACCAGGCGGGCATAGTCATGATTCATAACGACTCCTGCGAAGAGATGTTGCCAGTATAACCAACCGTCCGCAGGATTTTGATGAAATTCGTATGGCGCGCGGCGGCGCTGAACATCAGCGCACACCGAAAAAAGGGCAAAAAAAACCCCCTCATCATGAGGGGGGAAGACAGGGATGGTGTCTATGGCAAGGAAAACAGGGTTGTTACTGGTTACTACGGGTACTGCTACTAAAGAGCGGCAGCGCAGACTGGCGCTGCATTTGCGCAACCTCACGGAACTGCTCCATGCGTTGCTGGTGTTTCTCGTTCAAAACCGCTTGCTGCTCGGGCGTTAACAGGTGATACATCTGGTTTCTCACCTTCGCCATTTCAACCTGGCGGGCCACTTGCTCCTGGGCCATTTTTTCCGCCTGAGCGCGCACTGCGTTTTCATCAAAATTTTCTGCGGTGACCAGCCTGTGCATGGTCTCCATTTCGCTAACATTAACAGGGGGCTGCTCATGCCGCGCTCGCTGCATCAAATCGCGCATTTGCTGGCGCTGATGCTCTGTTAAGTTGATGCCGTCAAACATATGACTCTGCACACTGTTGCGTTGCGTTAGCGTTTCCGCCGGATGCCAGCTTTCGTCCGTCGGGACCTGTGCCGCCTGGCTCGTTAACGCACCGACAGCCAGCGTTGAGGCCATGACGGCGGCGGTAACTTTGCGCATCACTGACTCCTGGAAACTTATGTGCTGCGGTTCAACGAAATCCAGTCTACGATTCGGGCTGCAAACATGCGTCAGGGGGTGTAAAACAACGTAAAGTCATGGATTAGCGCGCCTTGATGACGTAATTTCTGCCTCGGAGGTACTGAAAATGAATAAAATCCTGTTAGTTGATGATGACCGCGAGCTGACGTCCCTGTTAAAGGAATTGCTCGACATGGAAGGGTTTAATGTCCTCGTTGCCCACGATGGCGAACAGGCGCTTGACCTCCTTGATGACAGCATCGATTTGCTTTTGCTCGACGTGATGATGCCAAAGAAGAACGGCATCGATACTTTGAAAGAGCTTCGCCAGACTCACCAGACACCCGTTATTATGCTGACCGCGCGCGGCAGCGAACTGGATCGCGTACTTGGCCTTGAGCTGGGCGCGGATGACTATCTGCCGAAACCGTTTAACGACCGCGAACTGGTGGCCCGTATTCGCGCGATTTTGCGCCGTTCGCACTGGAGCGAACAGCAGCAGAACAGCGACAGCGGTTCGCCGACGCTGGAAGTGGACGCGCTGAGCCTCAACCCAGGCCGCCAGGAAGCCAGTTTCGACGGCCAGACGCTGGAACTCACCGGCACCGAATTCACCCTGCTCTATCTGCTTGCGCAGCATCTTGGCCAGGTGGTGTCGCGTGAACATTTAAGCCAGGAAGTGCTCGGGAAACGCCTCACGCCGTTCGATCGCGCGATCGATATGCATATCTCCAACCTGCGTCGTAAATTGCCGGAGCGCAAAGACGGCCATCCGTGGTTTAAAACCCTGCGCGGACGCGGCTATCTGATGGTTTCCGCTTCATGATAGGCAGCCTTACCGCCCGCATCTTCGCCATTTTCTGGCTGACGCTGGCGCTGGTGTTAATGCTGGTGCTGATGCTGCCTAAGCTCGACAGCCGTCAGATGACGGAACTGCTGGAGAGCGAGCAGCGTCAGGGCACCATGATTGAACAGCACGTCGAGGCCGAGCTGGCAAGCGATCCGCCTAACGACCTGATGTGGTGGCGTCGGCTGTTTCGCGCTATCGATAAATGGGCGCCGCCGGGGCAGCGGCTGGTGCTGGTCACCAGCGAAGGCCGCGTGATCGGCGCTGAACGCAATGAAATGCAGATAATCCGCAACTTTATCGGCCAGTCCGATAACTCCGATCATCCGCAGAAGAAAAAATATGGCCGTGTGGAGCTGGTCGGGCCGTTTTCGGTGCGCGACGGCGAAGATAACTACCAGCTTTACCTGATCCGCCCGGCGAGCAATTCGCAGTCTGATTTCATTAACCTCCTGTTCGACCGCCCGCTGCTACTGCTGATTGTCACCATGCTGGTGAGTTCGCCGCTGCTGCTGTGGCTGGCGTGGAGCCTGGCGCGGCCGGCGCGTAAGCTCAAGAACGCGGCCGATGAAGTGGCTCAGGGCAACCTGCGCCAGCACCCGGAACTGGAAGCCGGGCCACAGGAATTCATCGCCGCAGGGGCCAGCTTTAACCAGATGGTGACGGCGCTGGAGCGCATGATGACGACCCAACAGCGGCTGCTTTCCGATATCTCTCACGAACTGCGCACCCCGCTGACGCGCCTGCAACTCGGCACCGCGCTGCTGCGCCGGCGCAGCGGAGAGAGCAAAGAGCTGGAGCGCATTGAAACCGAAGCCCACCGCCTCGACAGCATGATCAACGATCTGCTGGTGATGTCGCGCAATCAGCAGAAAAACGCGCTGGTGAGCGAGACCATGAAAGCGAATCAGCTGTGGGGCGAGGTGCTCGATAACGCCGCGTTTGAAGCGGAACAGATGGGTAAATCGTTTGAAGTGGCGTATCCGCCGGGCCCGTGGCTGCTCTACGGCAACCCGAACGCGCTCGAAAGCGCGCTGGAGAATATCGTGCGTAACGCGCTGCGCTACTCTCACAGCAAGATTTCCGTCAGTTTCGCGGTGGATAAAGAAGGGATCACGATTAACGTCGATGATGACGGGCCGGGCGTCAGCCAGACCGACCGTGAGCAGATTTTCCGCCCGTTCTATCGCACCGACGAGGCGCGCGACCGCGAATCCGGCGGTACCGGGCTTGGGCTCGCTATTGTGGAAACCGCAGTACAGCAGCATCGCGGCTGGGTGAAAGCGGACGACAGCCCGCTTGGCGGCCTGCGTCTGACGCTCTGGCTGCCACTCTATCACCGTTCCTGACCAATGCCCTCTCCTGCGCGGGAGGGCGTTATTTATCTGAAGCGCTCTCCTGCCCGGCGGTTTTTACACGCGGGCAATTCTGCTATTCTGCGCGCCTCTGCAAGAGGGGAGCCGTATGCTGAATATCGTCCTGTTTGAACCTGAAATCCCGCCCAATACCGGTAATATTATTCGCCTGTGCGCCAACACCGGCTTTCGCCTGCATATTATCGAGCCGATGGGCTTTACCTGGGATGATAAACGCCTGCGCCGCGCGGGGCTGGATTACCACGAATTCACCGCCGTGATGCGCCATCGCGACTATGCGGCGTTCCAGGAGGCGGAAAAGCCGCAGCGCCTGTTCGCCCTGACGACCAAAGGCACGCCGGCGCACAGCGCGGTTAGCTATCAGGACGGCGATTATCTGATGTTCGGCCCTGAAACCCGCGGTCTGCCCGCCTCGATTCTGGACGCGCTGCCGCCGGAGCTGAAAATTCGTATCCCGATGATGCCGGACAGCCGCAGCATGAATCTCTCTAACGCGGTTTCCGTGGTGGTGTATGAGGCATGGCGACAGCTTGGCTATCCTGGCGCGGTATTGCGCCGCTAAGCGACAACCGACAGAGACAACAAAGCCGCGCATTGCGCGGCTTTTTTATGCATAAAGCAGGCGGCTTAAATCCCGTCGCCGTACTCGAACCCGTGGTTGATGCCGTTGAAGTGCTGATCCATATCCATCGACGGCTTATCGCTTTCCGGCTTACCGACGATACGCGCGGGCACACCCGCCGCCGTCGTATGCGGCGGCACCGGCTGCAACACCACGGAGCCCGCGCCGATTTTCGCGCCGCGACCCACTTCGATATTGCCCAGAATTTTGGCGCCAGCGCCAATCATGACGCCTTCACGGATTTTCGGATGGCGATCGCCGCTGGTTTTACCGGTACCGCCCAGCGTCACCGATTGCAGGATAGAGACGTCATCTTCCACCACGGCCGTTTCGCCGATCACAATACCGGTGGCGTGATCGAGCATGATCCCACGGCCGATAGTCGCCGCCGGATGGATATCAACCTGGAAAGAGACCGACACCTGATTTTGCAGGAAAATCGCCAGGGCCTGACGCCCCTGTTTCCACAGCCAGTGGCCGATGCGGTAGGCCTGGAGCGCATGAAACCCTTTGAGATACAGCAGCGGCGTGGAGTATTTATCTACCGCCGGGTCACGGGTACGCACGGCCTGGATATCGCAGGCGGCAGAGGCGATCATCTCCGGGTCCGCTTTATACGCCTCCTCCACCACTTCACGAATAGCGATGGCAGGCATGATAGGCGACGCCAGTTTGTTGGCCAGCATGTAGCTCAACGCGCTGCCCAGGTTCTCGTGTTTAAGCAATGTTGCATGATAAAAACTGGCCAGCATCGGCTCGCAGTCGGCCAGCTGACGGGCTTCGGCTTTAATGTTTTTCCACACCAGATCCAGTTCTTCACACGGCATTGCTTTCTCCAGACAAACAAATAGCGGCCGACAAACGCATTTGTCGGCACGCATTAATCATTACGGCCGCGCTTCCCTACTGGCTGCTTCGCTCATCCTTGCGGGTACGGCCCAACAGCGTTAATGCTGCCTCGCGAGCATTTTTTCCGCAATAGAGTACCTGATAAATTTCCTCGGTTATTGGCATTTCCACGCCAAAACGCGCCGCCAGTTCGCGCACCTCTTTGGTGTTGCGATAGCCTTCCACCACCTGACCAATCTTCTCCTGCGCACTCTGCACATCGGCGCCCTGGCCGAGCATCATGCCGAAGCGGCGGTTGCGCGACTGGTTGTCGGTACAGGTCAGGACCAGATCGCCAAGACCGGCCATACCCATAAAGGTGGTCGGGTCCGCGCCGAGCGCTGCGCCGAGGCGGGACATCTCCGCGAGACCGCGCGTAATCAGCGCCGTGCGGGCGTTCGCGCCAAAGCCGATGCCGTCAGACATCCCCGCGCCGATAGCGATAACGTTTTTCACCGCGCCGCCGAGTTGCACGCCAATGAAATCCGGATTGCTGTAAACGCGAAAGCTCTTGCCGCAGTGCAGCAGTTGCTGGAGATCGTTTGCAAACGCGTCGTCCGTCGCCGCCAGCGAAATCGCCGTCGGTAGCCCTGCCGCCAGCTCTTTGGCGAACGTCGGGCCGGAGATCACCGCCAGCGGTATCGTGTCGCCTAACGCTTCACGCGCCACATCCTGGAGTAACCGACCGGTTTCCGCCTCAAGCCCTTTCGTCGCCCATACCACGCGCGCATCCGGGCGCATCAGCGGTTTGATCTGACGCAGCACCTGACCAAACACATGGCTTGGCACCACCACCAAAATATTGCGGCTGGCGGCAAGCGCGGTAGCTAAGTCGCTTTCAAGATGAAGGGTGTCAGGGAAAGGCACATCGGGAAGGAACGCCGCGTTGCAGCGGTCAGCCTGCAGCGTCGCGATATGCGCGGGATCATGACCCCACAGCACGACGTGATGGCCGTTTCTTGCCAGTGTGATGGCAAGAGCGGTGCCGTATGAACCGGCACCGATAACTGTCATTGACGCATTAATGGTGTTCATCAGGCATCCTGATGGTCTTGCGCACCTTCAGCAGCCTGCTGCTGCAGATAGTTCATGAACAGCGCGTCGAAGTTAACCGGCGCAAGGTTCAGCTGCGGGAAAGTGCCGCGGGAAACGAGGTTGGTGATGCATTCACGGGCATACGGGAACAGACTGTTCGGGCAGTAAGCGCCGAGGCAGTGCGCCATCTGGGTGCCTTCAATGCCAGAAATGTTGAAAATGCCTGCCTGCTGCACTTCGCAAAGGAAAGCGGTCTCTTCGCCCAGCGACGCGGTGACCGTCACGCGCAATACGACTTCGTAAACATCGTCAGCGAGCTGGCTGGAAGCGGTATCCAGATCCAGTTTCACATCCGGCTGCCAGTCTTTCTGAAATACGTGCGGCGCATTCGGTGCTTCGAAAGAGATATCTTTGGTGTAAATGCGCAGAAGCTGAAAGTTCATTTCAGTGTTGTTTTGTTCTGACATGAGCGAAAACCCTTGTATGTAATGTCCTTAAAAATGCCGTCACGGCTAAGCGCACTAGCGCAGCAGAGGATCGAGTCCGCCGCGCGCATCCAGTGCATGCAGGTCGTCGCAACCGCCAATGTGCTGCCCATCAATAAAGATCTGCGGCACAGTGGTGCGGCCACTACGCTGAATCATCTCTTCCCTTTTGGCGGTATCGCCGTCAATGGGCAGTTCGAGGAAAGCGGCGCCTTTGCTGTTCAGCAGGGCCTTCGCACGATGGCAATACGGGCAGGTTGCTTTGGTGTACATTTCGATATTAGCCATGTCGTTACCTCTTATGAAAATTATTTACCACGTACCAGCGGCAGGTTCTCGCCACTCCAGCCGGCGACGCCTTCTTTGAGCACGTAAACCTGCTCAAAACCGGCTTTGTTCAGCAGCGCTGCTGATTCCTGCGCGGACAGACCGTTGCCGTCAACCACGATAACCGGCTTCGCTTTATGCTTCTCCAGTTCGCCGACGTTGCTGGCTTTGATATCAGCAGGCAGCACGTTGATGGCGCTGGCGATATGCCCTTTGCGGAAGTCGTCACGCTGGCGAATATCCACGACCACGGCATCTTCTTTGTTGATAAGACGCGTCGCTTCACCGCGAGTAATCACCTTCACTTTAGAGGTCAGGCCTTTGAAAGTGGTGTAAATCACCGCCGCGAGTAACGCAATCCACGCGATACTAAGTATGGGGTGGCGGCCAACGAATTGCATAATTTCTTGCATGGGGGGGTCAAACTCCCGACTCAGTAAAAAACCAGGTGAGGAGTATACCTGCGCGCTGTGTCAATTACAGCCAGTACAAGGCAGGTTGTGCATTTTCTGCGGCGCGTTACGAAAAAAAGGATGAAATGCGCCGTTGCGCTTGCACGCCCCGGCCTGTTCTTTGATCTTCTGCGGCTATTTGCCCTTATGCGGTGTAGTAAAATTACGCCAATTTTTTGTCTTTGACGCATGAGGTTCTGCAATGTCGCTTACTAAAAAACCTGTCGTATTAGTGATTCTGGATGGCTACGGTTACCGTGAAGATCGCCAGGACAACGCTATTTTCGCTGCTAAAACGCCGGTCATGGATAACCTGTGGGCAAGCCGTCCGCATACGTTAATCGATGCATCCGGCCTGGAAGTGGGCCTGCCCGACCGCCAGATGGGCAACTCGGAAGTGGGTCACGTCAATCTGGGTGCAGGTCGTATTGTGTACCAGGACCTCACGCGTCTGGATGTCGAAATTAAAGAACGCACTTTCTTTGCCAACCCTGTGCTGACCGCGGCCGTTGATAAGGCCGTCGCCGCCGGGAAAGCCGTCCATATTATGGGCCTCGCGTCACCGGGCGGCGTCCACAGCCATGAAGATCATATTCTGGCAATGATTGAGCTGGCGGCCGCCCGCGGCGCCGAGAAAATCTATCTGCACGCCTTCCTGGACGGTCGCGATACGCCGCCGCGCAGCGCGAAAGCGACACTGGAAAAATTCGCCGCCAAATTCGCGGAGCTGGGCAAAGGCCGCGTCGCGTCGATTATTGGCCGCTATTTTGCGATGGACCGCGATAACCGCTGGGAGCGCGTGGAGCAGGCATACGATCTGCTGACCCTGGCGCAGGGCGAATATGAAGCGTCAACGGCCGTCGCGGGTCTTGAAGCCGCCTATGCGCGTGACGAAAACGATGAGTTCGTTAAAGCGACCGTAATTCGCGCCGAAGGCGAAGCGCAGGCGGCGATGGAAGATGGCGATGCGCTGATTTTCATGAACTTCCGCGCCGACCGCGCGCGCCAGATAACGCGCGCCTTCGTAAACCGCGATTTTGACGGCTTTAGCCGCAAAAAAGTCGTTAAGTTCGCCGATTTCGTTATGCTGACCGAGTACGCCGCCGATATCCGCACCGCCTGCGCCTATCCGCCGGCTTCGCTGGCCAATACCTTCGGGGAGTGGATGGCGAAACATGACAAAACCCAGCTGCGCATTTCCGAAACCGAGAAATACGCCCATGTGACGTTCTTCTTTAACGGCGGCGTGGAAGAGCCGTTCCCGGGCGAAGACCGCATCCTGATCAATTCGCCGAAAGTCGCGACCTACGATCTGCAGCCGGAAATGAGCTCCGCCGAGCTGACCGAAAAACTGGTGGGCGCCATCAATAGCGGCAAATATGACGCCATCATCTGCAACTACCCGAACGGCGATATGGTCGGTCACACCGGCGTGTTTGACGCCGCCGTCGCCGCAGTAGAAGCGCTCGACAACTGCATCGCGCAGGTGACCCGCGCCGTCGAGGCCGCAGGCGGCCAGATGCTCATTACCGCAGACCACGGCAACGCCGAACAGATGCGCGATCCGGCGACAGGCCAGGCGCACACCGCGCACACCAACCTGCCGGTGCCGCTGATTTACGTGGGCGATAAAAAAGTGCGCGCGGTAGACGGCGGTAAGCTCTCCGACATCGCGCCGACCCTGCTTACGCTGATGGGGATGGAAATCCCGCAAGAGATGACTGGCAAGCCGCTGTTCATCGTGGAATAATCCCTCCCCATGAGGGGAAAGGCGATTTTTTCAATGACATGGGGCAACAGGCCGTTTCGGTTCTCACTTAAGCCCCTGCTTTACGCCAGCGCGCTCAGCGCTGGCGTATTGTTATGCCCGCTTTCCGCCCACGCGGATGACCGCGATCAGCTGAAATCCATCCAGGATGATATCGCCGCCAAAGAGCGCGCGGTACGCCAGCAGCAGCAGCAGCGCGCAACGCTTCTCGCCCAGCTAAAAAGCCAGGAGCAGGCGATCGCCGCCGCCAGCCGCAAGCTGCGCGAAACCCAGAATACGCTGGCGGATCTCAACCGTCAGATAGCCCAGATGAATGCCTCCATCGCAAAGCTTGAAAAGCAAAAAGCCGCCCAGGAACGCAACCTCGCGGCCCAGCTTGATGCGGCGTTCCGTCAGGGGCAGCACAGCGGCCTGCAGCTTATCCTGAGCGGCGAAGAGAGCCAGCGCGGCCAGCGTTTACAGGCTTATTTCGGCTATCTCAACGAAGCGCGTCAGGAAACCATCGCCCAGCTCAAGCAAACTCGCGAAGAAGTCGCCACCCAAAAAGCGGAGCTTGAAGAGAAGCAAACCCAGCAGCAGACGTTGCTCTATGAGCAGCAGGCGCAGCAGGCAAAGCTGGAGCAGGCCCGCAACGAACGTAAAAAAACCCTCGGCTCGCTGGAGTCTTCTATTCAGGAAGGTCAGCAGCAGTTGAGCGAACTGCGCGCCAACGAATCACGCCTGCGCGATCGCATCGCCCGCGCGGAGGCGGCGGCGAAAGCCCGTGCCGAGCGCGAAGCGCGTGAGGCCGAGCAGGTTCGCTCCCGCCAGAAAGAGGCCACGCGCAAAGGCACCACTTATAAGCCTTCCGAGAGTGAGCGTTCACTAATGGCGCGCACGGGCGGTCTGGGCTCGCCGAACGGGCAGGCATTCTGGCCGGTTCGCGGTCCGTTGCTGCATCGCTATGGCGAACAGCTGCAAGGTGAACTACGTTGGAAGGGCATCGTTATCGGGGCCAGCGAAGGCACCGAGGTCAAAGCCATCGCCGACGGGCGCGTGATCCTCGCCGACTGGCTGCAGGGCTACGGTCTGGTGGTCGTGGTTGAACACGGCAAGGGCGACATGAGCCTTTACGGTTACAACCAGAGCGCGCTGGTGAATGTTGGCACGCAGGTTCGCGCCGGTCAGCCTGTCGCGCTGGTGGGCAACAGCGGCGGTCAGGGTCGTCCTTCGCTCTATTTTGAAATTCGCCGTCAGGGTCAGGCGGTTAATCCACAACCGTGGTTGGGAAGATAAGTTTTGCTTCAGTTGCGTCGTCTTGTTTTTGCTCTCGCCGGTTCGCTGGCTCTCGCTTTCCCCGCCCTCGCCGGCAAACTCGCTATCGTTATCGATGATTTCGGCTATCGTCCGCAAACCGAAAATCAGGTGCTGGCGATGCCCGCTGAAGTGTCCGTTGCCGTACTGCCCAACGCGCCGCACGCCCGTGAAATGGCGACCAAAGCCCATAACCAGGGGCATGACGTACTTATTCATCTGCCGATGGCACCGATCAGTAAGCAGCCGCTGGAAAAAGACACCCTGCGCCCGGACATGAGCGATGATGAAATCGCGCGCATTATTCGCAACGCGGTAGATAACGTCCCTTACGCCACCGGCATGAACAACCACATGGGCAGCGCGATGACCTCAAGCCTTCCGGGCATGCAAAAAGTGATGGCGGCGCTGGCGCACTATAACCTCTATTTTCTCGACAGCATGACCATCGGCAACAGCCAGGCGATGCGCGCCGCTGCAGGAACGGGCGTGAAGGTTATCAAGCGTAAAGTCTTCCTCGACGACACCCAGAACGAGGCGGACATACGCGCGCAGTTTAATCGCGCGGTCGCGCTGGCGCGCCGCAACGGCTCGGCTATCGCTATCGGGCATCCACACCCGTCGACGGTGCGCGTGCTCCAGCAGGCGCTCTATAACCTGCCGCCGGATATCACGCTGGTGCGCGCCAGCAGCCTGCTGAATGAGCCGCAGAGCGATAATTCCACGCCGAATGTTGCGCCGCCGCTCCCGACACCCACCGCGCCGCGTAATCCGTTCCGCGGCGTGAAGCTGTGCAAACCGAAAAAACAGCCTGAACCTGTCTATGCCACGCGTTTCTTCACGGTCATTAGCGAAAGCGTCAGCGAGAGCGCCGTCGTGAGCTATTTCCGCCATCAGTGGCAGGGCTGGGGCAAACAGTCCTGAATAAAAACCCGCCGAAAGGCGGGTTTTTTATTAACGTGGCAGTGGCGAATCAGAATGTTTTTTTATCGGCAGCTTTTTTTTATCGCCGTGCGCATACCAGGCTTTGAAATATTTCAGGAAGCTGTAAAACGTCGCATATAGCCCCGTTACCAGCCCTACCCTGCCTTGTCGCCAGGCACCGCTAAACAGATACCATTTAAAAAACGCGCCGATAGCGCTAATGACACCGCGCAGCAGCGACGGACGCACCTTTTTATATTTCACCAGCCGCGTGGTGTAACTGTTTAATTTACAGAAAACTTCATGCAGCGAGTAAAACGTATCGTGGCGGACATAGCCTGGGATCTTAACCGTCTTTAGTTGCCCTTCGACCTGATCATCTACAGGACGATCGTTAAAACGCGCCGTGCGACGGTTAAAAAGCCGGATCGGGAAATCAGGCGACGAGATGGGATAAATGGTGCGTACAGGCTCGCCAAGCACATGCCAGTAACGGGAAATTCGCCAGGCCTGCTCAGGATGCGGTTCATCACCCGCCTTCAGCGACAGAATAAAATTAACCGTTTCATCATCAAGAACTTCATCGCTGTCCATACAGAGCACCCAGTCATGAGATGCCAGACTAATAGCATGATTCATTTGCTGGCCATGCATGGCGTAAGGATGAAAATGCGGCGTGATGCCATATTCATGACAAATCGCGATGGTGTCGTCATGGCTGCCGGAATCCAGCACCACCATTTCATCAGCGATGATTAGCAATGGCGGTAACACTTCACGCAGCAAGCGCGCAGAGTTGCAGGTCAGAACGCAAACGGAGAGTTTAAGCATAATGATTCACAACATTTAACCAGGCCTGAACAAACAATATAGGCAAGCCAGAAAAAAACGATGAAGAAAAAGTGCGTAAACGTGGCGAAAGTCCAGAAACAGCCACGATATATTGCTACAGACGAACAACCTGTAGGATCGTTAGGGGAGGATAAAATGGGCAACGAAAGTTAATCACTATCTTTATAGGCAGTCATTAAAAGGGGTAGCGCAGCATGCGAAAAGGCAAATATTTACTGAAAGATAAAAAGAGGGTGCTAATGAAAATCTGTTGCATAGAACATTCACAAATTAGCGAAGATGCGATTGAATTTAAAGTAATAGCAACAGCACCTTTTCATTATTTTTATGTAGATATCGCTTCAGGCAGGAATATCCTTCCCCCTTGCTTAACTACTGAACCGTGTTCCACTCATAGACTTTACCCGTCGTGTCCATGATCGCGACATCCTTCTGATACTGCGCAAGCCAGGACGATAACGTGTTTGTCGGCTCATCTTTGCGATGAATACCTAACCATAATCCGGCAAGCGTATTCACATCATCGGTTGACCATATCCGGTTGTAATCCCCGGACAGCTTGTCTTTAGCCGCGACGCGTTGAGCATACCAGATGAACATGGGGACCTGTAGCGCCTCGCGAGGCGGTTTCGCTCCGCCGTGGGAGTAAACTACCGCGCGTGCAGGATCGCGTATTAATGCATGGTCAGAAAAGTAGAGAACGGAAGAGCGACTGTTGCCAAGCGAATGGAAAATCTTTCCCATGATGCTATCGGTAAAGCGCACGGAATTATCGTAACAGTCGTCTGCTCTATTACCGCTGTTAAACACCGTCTGATCTACCGGAAAGCGGTCACAGGCGGGTTCGTGGCTGCCATAAAGATGCAAAACGATCAGTTTTTTGCCTGGCTTTTTCAGCGCGGCGTTGAGCAACGGCAGCAGCGCGTCATCATAGCCCTCTTCCACCCATGCGCTCTGCTTCGCCTTCAGGGCGATGGCCGTAATAATATTGTTATGCGCGCCCCCTTTTCCCTGACGGCTGAACCAGTACGTGTCGTAGCCCGCTTTATTGGCAATATTAATAACGTTATCGCCATATTTACGCGGATCGCGCGCCCTTACGGTATCCGCCGTCAGCGCCATCGGCACCGCCATAATAGTGACCGGAGCGGGGGCAATCGCGTTGCGAAACAGCAGAAGATGATCTTTTTGGGCATCCAGCTCGGGCGTGGTATCACGCTCATAACCGTAAATACCCATACTCTTTGTGCGTTCAGATTCGCCGACAATAAGAACATAATTTTCAATGCCGGTATCCGCAACGGCAATTTTATAATCAGGAATATTGTTGCCTACCAGTGCGACCATCGCGTTATCATCCGCTGCCTGCATAAAGACTTTAGCGGTACTGACAGGCGTTGATTGCACAAAACGCTGCGTCAGGCTTTCAACATTACTTTTACGAATCTGATGTAACCAGGCCTGACTAAAAAAGCCCACCAGCATGAGCACCAGAATAATTGCCGGCCAGCGTCTGAATCGCGCAGATATCGGCCATCCCCCACTATTTGCCGTAAAAACAAACAACGCAGAGAGCGCAATAAATAAAACGCCATCACGCCAGTATACACCGAGCATGGATCGTGCTTCATTCGGCGTGCTATTAATAATACTTAACGCAAATCCATAACTAAATGCTGAATTAAAGTTTGTCCATGCATAAAGCTGAAGCGTCACATCCGCAGCAACCGGTACCAGTAATAGCACGGCCAGTAGATTTCTGAACCCGTTGTTATGAATAGCCTTAATCGCAAGCAACAGCAAAGAGAACACCAGTACGCGATTGATAACTGTGTTGTATTTTGCATTTAAAATATTAACGCAGATAACGATTAGCAGAGAAATTATCAACGGTAAGACGCTCGAAATACGAAAGTCATATTTCGCGGACTTGTCTTCTAACAGAATAGACATAGATACCCGGATAGTATTTTAATTGTTTTCAGACGACACTTTTATCAGCGTGCAAAAGCAAAAGAAGTCCAACTCATTATAAAAAAGAGAGTCAGGTATCGGCATGAAACTGCGCTTAAAAAAGAGGCGTTATAATAATCCGGGCAGACGGTAGCAATTCGCTTTTATAAAGTCAAACCACTGAAAATAGTAGCGGCGCCGTAAAGAGAAGACGCCGCCATTAACGATTAATCCCAGCTCAGAATGACTTTACCGGACTGGCCAGAACGCATCGCGTCAAAGCCTTTCTGGAAGTCATCAATGGTGAAGCGGTGAGTAATAATGGGCGACAGGTCGAGGCCAGACTGGATCAGCGCGGCCATCTTATACCAGGTCTCAAACATCTCACGGCCATAGATGCCTTTGATGAAAAGCCCTTTAAAGATGACTTTGTTCCAGTCGATGGACATATCGGAAGGCGGAATGCCGAGCATCGCGATACGCCCGCCGTGGTTCATGGTGTCCAGCATGGTACGAAACGCCGGCGGCGCGCCGGACATCTCCAGACCTACGTCAAAACCTTCGGTCATGCCCAGCTCTTCCATCACGTCGCTCAGGCTCTCTTTAGAGACGTCCACCGCGCGGGTAACGCCCATTTTGCGCGCCAGCGACAGACGGTATTCGTTCACATCGGTGATAACCACGTTGCGCGCGCCGACGTGTTTCGCCACCGCCGCCGCCATGATGCCGATTGGGCCCGCGCCGGAGACCAGCACGTCTTCGCCGACCAGGTCAAACGAAAGCGCGGTATGCACCGCGTTGCCGAACGGGTCAAAAATCGAGGCCAGATCGTCTGAAATGTTATCCGGGATTTTGAAGGCGTTAAACGCCGGGATCACCAGATATTCAGCAAAGCAGCCCGGACGATTCACGCCCACGCCAACGGTGTTGCGGCACAGATGGGTGCGCCCGCCGCGGCAGTTACGGCAATGGCCGCAGGTGATATGACCCTCGCCACTGACGCGATCGCCGATTTTAAAGCCTTTGACTTCCTGACCGATGCCGACCACTTCGCCGACATATTCGTGCCCGACCACCATCGGCACCGGGATGGTCTTTTGCGACCAGTCGTCCCAGTTGTAAATATGCACGTCGGTGCCGCAGATCGCGGTTTTGCGAATTTTGATCAGCAGATCGTTATGACCAACTTCCGGCTCCGCCACATCGGTCATCCAGATGCCTTCCGCCGGTTTCAGTTTTGATAATGCTTTCATTCCACGCCCTCAGGCAATTACGCCTAACTGTTTACCGATGCGGGTAAACGCATCGACTGCACGTTCAATCTGTTCAGGGGTATGCGCCGCCGACATCTGGGTGCGAATACGCGCCTGGCCTTTTGGCACCACCGGATAGAAGAAGCCGGTGACGTAAATGCCTTCTTTTTGCAGCTCACGGGCAAAATTCTGCGCTACGGTCGCCTCGCCCAGCATGACCGGGATAATGGCGTGATCGGCGCCCGCCAGCGTAAAGCCCGCCGCGGTCATTTTTTCGCGGAACAGGCGCGCGTTGGACCACAGGCGCGCGCGAAGCTCCGCGCCAGATTCCACCATCTCCAGCACTTTGATTGAGGCGGCAACAATCGCCGGGGCCAGGGAGTTGGAGAAAAGATACGGACGAGAGCGCTGACGCAGCCACTCAACCACCTCTTTGCGCGCCGCGGTATAGCCGCCGGACGCGCCGCCGAGCGCTTTGCCAAGCGTACCGGTGATGATGTCCACGCGGCCCATCACGTCACAGTATTCGTGGGAACCCCGACCCTGTTCGCCGACAAAACCCACCGCGTGGGAGTCATCGACCATCACCAGCGCATCGTATTTATCCGCCAGATCGCACACGCCTTTCAGGTTGGCTATCACGCCGTCCATCGAGAACACGCCGTCTGTCGCGATAAGCACATGGCGCGCGCCCGCTTCACGGGCTTCTTTCAGGCGAGCTTCCAGCTCCTGCATATCGTTGTTGGCGTAACGGAAGCGTTTTGCTTTGCACAGGCGCACGCCATCAATGATGGAAGCGTGATTCAGGGCATCAGAGATAATCGCGTCTTCCGCGCCGAGCAGCGTCTCAAACAGCCCGCCGTTGGCATCGAAGCAGGAAGAGTAAAGAATGGCGTCTTCCATGCCGAGGAACGCGGCCAGTTTGTTTTCGAGCTGTTTGTGGCTGTCCTGGGTGCCGCAGATAAAGCGCACCGACGCCATGCCGAAGCCGTGTGTGTCCATGCCCTGCTTCGCCGCGGCGATGAGCTCAGGGTGGTTCGCCAGACCGAGATAGTTGTTGGCGCAAAAGTTGATCACGTGGCTACCGTCTGCCACCTGGATATCCGCCTGCTGGGCGGAGGTGATGATCCGTTCTTCCTTAAACAAGCCTTCGGCGCGCGCGTTATCTAAATCGGCGGAAAGCTGTTGGTAAAAATCCCCTCGCATTGCAATTCTCCAGACATGAGCCATGTTCGGCACATATTATTACCCAAAGCTATGGATGGAGACGAGATGACGAAGCACCGATTCTCTGTTTTGCAGCATAAATCACGCGAGACGGGCAAAGTTGCTGCGGCTGAAACGGGCAATGGCTGTAGGGCAACCAATGTGATGGTATGATTAACACTATTCACGCCGGAGATTTTTCCCGGCTCACATTCTGAAGGACAGGCTTATGATTATCGTTACCGGCGGCGCTGGTTTTATCGGCAGCAACATTGTTAAGGCTCTGAACGACATCGGCTATACCGATATTCTGGTGGTGGATAACCTCAAAGACGGCACCAAGTTTGTTAACCTGGTGGATCTGAACATCGCGGACTACATGGATAAAGAAGACTTCCAGGTGCAGATCATGTCCGGGGAAGAGTTCGGCGACGTCGAAGCGGTGTTCCACGAAGGCGCGTGCTCGTCCACTACCGAGTGGGATGGTAAGTACATGATGGATAATAACTATCAGTACTCCAAAGAGCTGCTGCACTACTGCCTGGAGCGCGAAATCCCCTTCCTGTACGCCTCTTCCGCCGCCACCTACGGCGGGCGCACCTCTGATTTCATCGAATCCCGTGAATATGAAAAGCCGCTGAACGTCTACGGCTACTCTAAATTCCTGTTTGACGAATATGTCCGGCAGATCCTGCCGGAAGCGAACTCGCAGATAACCGGTTTTCGCTACTTCAACGTCTACGGACCGCGCGAAGGCCACAAAGGCAGCATGGCGAGCGTCGCGTTCCACCTCAACACCCAGCTGAACAACGGCGAGAGCCCGAAACTGTTTGAAGGCAGCGATAACTTCAAGCGCGACTTCATCTACGTGGGCGACGTGGCGGCGGTGAACCTGTGGTTCTGGCAGAACGGCGTATCCGGCATTTATAACTGCGGCACCGGCCGTGCGGAGTCGTTCCAGGCGGTGGCGGATGCCGCGCTGGCCTTCCATAAAAAAGGCAGCATCGAGTACATCCCGTTCCCGGAAAAACTCAAAGGCCGCTATCAGGCATTCACGCAGGCGGATCTTACCAACCTGCGCGCGGCGGGTTATGACAAGCCGTTTAAAACCGTTGCCGAAGGCGTGGCGGAGTATATGGCCTGGCTGAACCGCGACGCATAAGCAGGCTCACGCATGAAAATACTGGTGATCGGCCCGTCATGGGTGGGCGACATGATGATGTCGCAAAGTCTCTATCGCACGCTCAAGGCCCGCTACCCGCAGGCGATCATCGACGTGATGGCGCCCGCGTGGTGCCGTCCGCTGCTGTCGCGTATGCCGGAAGTGAACGAGGCGATCCCGATGCCGCTCGGCCACGGCGCGCTGGGGCTCGGCGAGCGCCGCCGTCTGGGCCGTAGCCTGCGCGAGCGCCGCTACGACCGCGCGTATGTGCTGCCGAACTCGTTTAAATCGGCGCTGGTGCCGTTTTTTGCAGGCATCCCGCACCGCACCGGCTGGCGCGGCGAAATGCGCTACGGCCTGCTGAACGATATTCGCGTGCTGGATAAACAGGCCTGGCCGCTGATGGTCGAGCGCTACGTGGCGCTGGCTTACGACAACGGCGTAATGCCGTCAGCGAAAACGTTGCCGCAGCCCTTGCTCTGGCCGCAGTTGCGGGTAACCGACGCGGAAAAAAGCCAGACCTGCGCCCAGTTTGCGCTTTTGGCCGAGCGTCCGATCATCGGTTTCTGCCCCGGCGCAGAGTTCGGCCCGGCGAAACGCTGGCCGCATTACCACTACGCTGAACTGGCGAAACAGCTGATTGATGAAGGCTATCAGGTGGCGCTGTTCGGCTCGGCGAAAGATCATGAAGCCGGTAATGAAATTCTCGCGGCGCTGAGCGTTGAACAGCAGGCGTGGTGCCGTAATCTCGCGGGCGAAACCCAGCTTGAACAGGCCGTGGTGCTGATTGCCGCCTGTAAGGCGGTCGTCACGAATGATTCCGGCCTGATGCATGTGGCCGCCGCGCTCGACCGCCCGCTGGTCGCGCTGTATGGCCCGAGCAGCCCGGATTTCACGCCGCCGCTGTCGCATAAGGCGAAAGTCATTCGTCTTATCACCGGCTACCACAAAGTGCGCAAAGGCGACGCCGCCGAAGGGTATCACCAGAGCCTGATCGACATTACCCCCGCACGCGTCCTTGAGACGCTCAACGAATTGCTGCTGAACGAGGAAGCCTGACGGATGCGGGTGCTTGTTGTGAAAACGTCCTCGATGGGCGACGTGCTCCATACGCTGCCCGCGTTAACCGACGCGATGCAGGCGATGCCGGATATTCGTTTCGACTGGGTGGTGGAAGAAGGGTTCGCGCAGATCCCGTCATGGCACCCGGCCGTTGAACGCGTGCTGCCGGTCGCTATTCGCCGCTGGCGCAAGGCGTGGTTCTCTGCGCCGGTCAGCGCCGAGCGCCGCGCTTTTCGTGACGCCCTGCGTGCGGTGAAGTATGACGCGGTGATCGACGCGCAGGGGCTGGTCAAAAGCGCGGCCCTGGTCACGCGCCTGGCGCGCGGCATAAAGCACGGGATGGACTGGCAGACGGCGCGCGAACCGCTCGCCAGCCTCTTCTACAACCGCCGCCACCCCATCGCGAAAGCGCAGCACGCCGTGGAGCGCACCCGTGAGCTGTTCGCCAAAAGCCTTGGCTACGTGAAACCCACCGCGCAGGGCGATTACGCCATTGCGCAGCATTTTTTGCATCAGCCCGCGGACGATGCCGGACGTTACGTCGTGTTCCTGCACGCCACCACGCGCGATGATAAACACTGGCCGGAAGCGCACTGGCGCGAGCTTATCGCGCTGATGGGCGAGACAGGTCTGCAAATCCGTCTGCCCTGGGGCGCGCCGCATGAAGAAGCGCGCGCCAGACGGCTCGCCGACGGCGTCGATTATGTCCAGGTGCTCCCGCGCCTGACGCTTGAAGCGGTAGCCCACCAGCTGGCGGGCGCACGGTTTGTGGTGTCGGTGGATACCGGCCTGAGCCACCTGACGGCGGCGCTCGATCGCCCCAATTTCACGCTGTATGGCCCGACCGATCCGGGACTGATTGGCGGGTATGGGAAGAACCAGTTTGTCTGCCGCCCGACAGATTCTCAGGATCTCGCCGCCCTGCCCGCCACGGCCGTTTTCGAACAACTGCGTCCCTGGTTTAACAGGGAAACTTCCGTTTCAGAGAGTGCCCATGCCTGATTTTTTCTCGCCCGAACGACCGCCGAAGCGGGTTCTGATTATTAAGCTGCGCCATCATGGCGACGTGCTGCTGACGTCTCCCTGCTTCACGGTGATTAAGCAAGCGTACCCGCAGGCCGAAGTGGATGCGCTGGTCTATGACGATACCCAGGCGATGCTCACCAGTCATCCGCATATCGACCAGGTGCACACCGTCGGGCGCAACTGGCGTAAGCAGGGGCTGCTGAAACAGTTCAGTCTCTACCGCGGCCTGGTGAAAACGCTGAAAGCGCGTCAGTACGACGTGCTGATCAACCTGACCGAACACTGGCACGGCGCCCGCCTGGCGCGCCGGCTGAAGCCGCGTGTTTCCGTCGGCTTTCGTCCTGATAAGCGCCGCGGGCTGGCGCGCCGCCGCTGGGTGAAATCCTTTACCACGCTCTATCCGGCGATTCAGGACAACACCCGCCATATGGTGGAGGTCAACCTCGATGCGCTGCGCCGTATCGGCATTCATCCGGCCACCCGCGACGCCAAACGCACGCTGTTCGTGCCGGGGGACGAAGCGCAGGCGTTTATCCAGGAAAAACTGGCGGCGTTCGGTCTCAAAAGCGGCGAGTACATTCTGGTGCATCCGACGTCGCGCTGGATGTTTAAATCCTGGGATATTCCGGCGCTGGCCGCGACCATCGATACGCTGGCAAGCCGTGGGCTGCCGGTTATCCTCTCCGCCGCGCCATCGCGCGAAGAAACCGACTATATGGATAAGCTGCGCGCCGCCCTTACCCAACCGGTGTTCGACCTGAGCGGCCAGCTGAATCTTAAACAGCTCGGCGCGCTGATGAAGCACGCGCGGATTTATTTCGGCGTGGATTCTATGCCGATGCATCTGGCGAGCGCCGTCGGCACGCCGACCGTCGCGATTTTCGGGCCGACCGGCGCGATTAAATGGGCGCCGTGGGGCGTTCCGCATCGGGTGATTACCGCGGGCTTCACCTGTCAGCCCTGCGGCAAAGCGGGCTGCGGCGACAGCGGCGTTTCCGACTGTATTACCGCCATTACGCCGCAACAGGTGCTGAGCGCCATCGACACCCTGCTGCTGGAAACGCCCGCATGAAGCTTGCCATCGTCAGGCAGACCTGGAACCCCAACGGTGGCGCAGAACGTTTTGTGTCACGCGCGCTGAATGTGCTTTCGCAAAGCGGCGAGCTGGATGTCACGTTGATTGCCCGCCAGTGGGAAAGCGGCGCGGGCTGGCAGACGCTGACGGTCGATCCGCCGTTTCGCAACCGTAAGGCGCGCGAGGCGGGCTTTGCCGCGGCGGCCGCCGCGCAATTCCCGGCGTTTGATATTGTACAGAGCCATGAGCGCATCCCCGGCGCGACGATTTTCCGCGCGGGCGACGGCGTTCATGCCGCCTGGCTGGAGCAATACCGGCGCATTCAGTCGCCGCTGGCGCGCTGGGCGCAGTCGTTCAGCGCGTACCATAACTACATTCTTCAGGCGGAGCGCGAGATGTTTATGCATCCCGCGCTTCGTAAAGTGATCTGCAATTCGAAAATGGTGCGTGACGATATTGTCCGCCGCTTCGGCCTTGCGGACCACCAGCTGACCGTGATTTATAACGGCGTCGACACGTCAGTTTTCCATCCGTCAGTACGTGAGCATTCACTACGCAGCGAGCTCAACATTCCTGAAGATGCGCCGGTGCTGGCCTATGTCGGTTCCGGCTTCGCCCGCAAGGGCGTCGCCGTCGCGCTGCAGACGATTGTCGACCATCCCGCCGTCTGGCTGTTGGTGGCCGGACGCGATAAGCACGCCCGACGCTTCGAGGCGCTGGCGCGCAAGCTCGGCGTGGCGTCACGGGTGAAATTTCTCGGCCCGGTGTCGGACATCAAAACGGTGTACGGCAGCGCCGACGCGCTGATCCTGCCGACGCTGTACGATCCGTTCCCGAACGTCTGCGTTGAAGCGCTCGCCTGCGGCCTGCCGCTGTTAACCAGCCACGGCTGCGGCGCGGCGGAATGGGTGCAGGAAGGCGAGAACGGCTGGGTGCGTGACGCGCTTGACGCCCCTGGCTACCGCCAGGCGGTCGGCGAATGGCTCGCGGGCCGCGCGGCGGGGAAAGATTACGCCGCGGCGGCGCGCCGAACGGCAGAGCCCTGGACGCTGGAGCGAATGGCCCAGGAGCTCAACGCGCTTTATCGGGAATTGCTGGCCTGACGGGCGTTGCGGAACACCTGCTCCATCGCATCCAGCATGCAGTCGCGCGTGAAATGGCTGCACAGGTAATCGTAACCCTGCTGCGCCAGCCGCTCGCGCAGCGCAGCATCGTCATAGAGCCGCACAATCGCGTTTTTCAACGCCTGCGCGTCGCGCTGGCCCACCAGTAATCCGGTCTGGTTATCGATAACCGCATCCGCCGTGCCGCCCGCGTCGGTGGCGATAGTCGCCACGCGCGAGGCGAGCGACTGCAGCACCCCTTGCGGCACGCCTTCCATATCGTGCGACGGGCTCAGGGCGATATCAAACGCCGGGAACCAGGCTTCGGGATCGGCGCGATGCCCGGCCATCACCACGCGCTCCTGCAACCCCAGCGCGATAATTTCCTGCTCCAGCGCGGCGCGATGCGGCCCTTCGCCGACAATCGCCAGACGAATACGCGGATTATCGATGCTCGCCAGCGCCTGTAATAACACGCTGTGGCCCTTGTTAGGACGTAAATGCGAGACCACGCCCAGCCAGAAATCGCCCTCGCTCAGCCCGCAATGCTGACGCGCCGCGTTTTTATCGCCGGGCTTAAAGCGCGCCGTATCTACGCCGCTGGGAACAGAAGTGCTGTGAGAGAGCGGCACGCCTATCTCTTCAAGCTGATGACGCAGCGCTTCGCCGGTGGTGACCACGTGCGCGCAGGCGGTGCCGAAGAGCCAGCGGGTGCCGCGATTGTTACGCGGTTTGCCTGACGCATGGCGCGTGCGCACCAGCGGCGGCGCATGGCGCAGCGTCGCGCAGGCCAGCGCCGCAAGCCAGGTATCGACCGAGTTGTGACTATTGATGACATCAATGTGTCCCGCCTCGTGCCTGAGCCAGGCGCGCAGGTGCAGCAGGTTAGCGACTTTTTTACGCTTAATGGGCAAATTGACGACCGTCAGGCCCGCCGCCCGCGCCAGCGTGTTGAGCGGCACCTCTTCAGGACATACAATCGTGACCTGATGCCCGCGCGCCTGCATGCCGAGAGATTCGTTAATAATACGCAGCGGCTGACCACCTTTCCCGCCGTCCGCTTCGGTATGAACGATGTGCATAATCTTCCTGTTATTGACCGGCCTGTCCGGCGCCGACAAGTATACCTTTGGCTTTATGATTGCTTACAAACATTATCCTTCTTTATGGATATTATATGTGTTAATTTGCCGTGCAATTTGTTGTTTTCCGCAGAGATTTACGGCATGTTTCTGACTTTAGAGACCACATGTTAAGCAAACCGTCCTTACAAGTTGTTAATTTTTATGATCACTAAACGTAATATTTTGTCCGGGCTGTTGTTGATGTCCGTGCTGGCGCTTTGCTTTGTATGGCCTGTTCCGAATGGAATGCTGCCTTTTCATCGCAACGTCTTTATCTATCTTTCAATTACGCTTACTGTCGGCCTGTTTCTCACGTCATCTTCAGCTCGTCAGCATTTAAACACACCTAAAATCAAACCGGTGATGTTATTCATTTGGTTTCTGACGTTATTTATTTTAATCAACGGCTTTATTGTTGCGCCCGATATTAAAGAAATGGTCGGTGCCTGGGATGGACAGTGGGTCAGGCCAGTCTTGCTCTTTACTACTGGCATCTTGTTACTGCCTGTTTTACAGGATAAATTTCCTTCGCTAACCGCTGCCAGACTGTTCACTGCGGTGATACTGTGCTTCTGGGGTGTCATCCTTATCCATCTACTGGATACGCTTTATCTGTACTGGCGTGACGGAGTTATACACTGGGGCGAAACGCGGATCGTGTTTAATCGCACCCGGATGAGCTTCCAGGTCAATATGATCACCGGCTTCTTGCTGGCGGAGCTACTGGCACGCAGTCTGCTACATCAGCGTTTTATGGCATTGAAAAGTCCGGTTATTGTTCTGATGTTGCTCGCAAACATAGTGTGTACGGCGCTGGTTGATACCCGTTGGGGCACTATTGGCCTGGTAGGTAGTCTGTTTTCCACTTTTCTGCTGCTAAGCCTGCATAAAATGCGTCGTAGTAATGCCGTTAAGATAGGGAGCATTTTCCTGCTTATCGTCGTGGTGGCAGCTGCGCTGGCCATCACCTCATGGAAGACCGATCCGCGATGGAACAGTCTGGAAGATGACGCTCAGGCTGGCTGGAATGCCTCCTTCAACAGCTTCTGTTACAACAGAGCAAGCGGAAAACATCCCGTTAATGATTTAGGCCAACCGATAAATCATTCCAATGGTTGCCGCGCCAGCTTCTTCCATCAGGGCTGGAAGCTCGTAGCTGAACATCCGTTTGGCATAGGGCCACGTAAAGAGGCGTTTAATTATATTTTGCGTCGCGATACCAATAACCAACGTATCGATATTCCTCATAGCCATTATGGGTTGATTGAATTTGGGTTACAAAATGGAATCACGGGTATCGCAGGCTGGCTGATATTGCTAGTCATGTGCTGGTATATCGGCTGGCGTGAATATCGTCATGGTAATACGATGCCAGGCTTGTTTTTGCTATTGTTTACGATTGGTTTTTTCTCCCGCACGCTGGTTGACCATAACCTTAAAGACCATTACCTGGAGCAATATATGATGCTGACAGGGCTTTTAATTGGGGTTTGTGCCCTGCGAACGTCGCCAAAAGCGTCAACTAACCATTCTTAAACGCAGGCTCGCGCCGGTAGCTTTCTTTATCGCTTCATAGATAATAGGCAGCCACCGGCGTAATGGTCTGGCGAACTTCTGACATCACATGCTGTCGAAACGCCGTTACGCCAGGTGAAAAGTGTTTATCTGTACGACCCGGTATCCCACGGAGAAAGCATGTCTGATACCCCCCTTCTGAGTATCATTGTCGCGGTTTATAACGGCGAGAAGTTTCTGAGCGCCTTTTTTGACAGCATTAAAAGCCAGCAACTGGAAAGCGTTGAGCTTATCGTCGTGGACGACGGGTCAACCGACCGCTCCGCAGAAATCACCGAAAGCTACCGCGCGCAGTTCCCCCGTTTTCAGCATGTAAAGCAGGAAAACCAGGGCGTCTCCGCGGCCCGCAATACCGGTCTGTCGCTGGCGCAGGGGAAATATCTGACGTTTCCAGATATCGATGACGTCATCTATCCGACGCTTTATCCGCGTCTGCTGGACATCGCTACGCAGAATGATCTTGATGTCGCGACCTGCAACGGCACCTATATCTATGACGACGGCCGCCCGGCGAAGAAAATTTTCCCGTCGGATCGCCTCTCTTCAACCGGCGTTCTGGACGGCCCCACCTGGCTGCAAATGGCGCTGAGCTCGCGTAAATTCCTGCATGTGACCTGGCTTAATATCTATCGCCACGAATTGATTAAACGCCACGGTTTTAGCTTCGAACATGGCCTGCGCCACCAGGATATCCCCTGGACCACTGAAGTGCTGCTGACGGCACAGCGGGTGCAATACATCGACGAAACGTTGTATGACTACCTGATCCATTCAGCTTCGGTATCGCACACGCCAGGCACAGACGACACGCGTATGCGCTCGGCTCGCCACTACATGAAAATTCTGGAGATGCTGAACGCGATTAATGAGCGCTACCCGGAGCAGGTGAAGCGGGTGCCGGCGTGCCACTGGCAAATCGCCAAAGAAGGGCTTGGGATCCTGCACAGCATCAACAATATTGAAAACCCGCAGAAACAGCGCGAAATTACCCGTGAGCTTTTCGAGCGTGGCATCTGGGAGATGATCTGGAAGAACGCGCGCGGCTTCAAGCAGCGCTGGCGCCTCGGTCGTCGCTATTTCCGCCTGAAAAAATTAGCGAAATAAAGCACTAATATGATGAGTAAAATTCGATTGCATGTTGTTTCACGCGCTGACTTTATCTCGGAAAATTTTCCTGATTTTCAAGAGCTTATTGTTAACAATGTTAATCCTGACAATATCCCTGAACGCTTCTACTGTGGTGGACGCGGTGTATGGACATTTCAGACGCTCTTAGCGCTCAATCATTACTATAACGGTCAAATAGAGTGCTCTTGGGGTATTGAGTGCCGTTCAGATGCAATAAATTTAATGCATAACGATCATTTCGGTTCCCGTGTGAGTCCATGGAAAGGAGTTACTGTCGTGGCACGAGCGGACAGACCCCCTGTCATAGGGGCAGATTATGTCGTTGAGCAGAATCCTGAAGTCGCTAAAATTAAAGGCCGTATTTTTATTCCTAATTGGCCACAGCCTGGCGTACAGCCACGCGAAAGCACCGATAATGACGTCCGCACGGTCGCTTATTTTGGCCGTGTCGATAGTTTCCCGGCGGAATTTGGCAGCGATGACTTCAAACAGCGTCTTGCGGAACAGGGCATTACGTTGCGTATCTCGTTTAATAACTGGACCGATTATCGCGATGTGGACGTGTGCCTTAGCTTCAGGAAATCACACGACCATAAACTGGCGCGTAAGCCTGCCAGTAAACTGATTAACGGCTGGCTCGGAAAAACCGTCATGATCTGCGATGACGAACCCTCCTTCAACGCTATCCGCGAGAGCGAACTGGATTATCTGATTGCAAAAACGCCGGACGAGGCTTTCAACGCCATCATGCGCCTGAAAAATGATCCTGAACTCTTCCGCCGTATGCTGGAACAGGGTGAGAAACGCCTTGAGGTTTATTCTCGTCAGGCTGTTGCGGCGCGTTGGTACAACCTGTTTGAAGAGATCTGGCTGAAAGGGATCCACCAGCGCCCCACTGCCTTACGTGCGCTGCGCTTTGCATTCGGTAAAGCCCTTCGCCCTTTAACCAAAAAGATGTAATGACTGCTTAAGGTTCTTTTTCATGCTCTCTATGCTTTCTGGAGATCGTACTGTGCCGCCGCGTAATATTGTGCGCACGCTGGTACTGGCAGCGATAGTTCTTGTCCTGTTCTCACTGTCTGAAATCGCCATCCTGATAAAAGATAATGTCTATCGTCCTAAAGCGGATGATATGGCGTTATACCTCATCATTGCGTTACTGGCGGCTGCCAGCGCCCGCTTTTTCGTTACGCGGTTACTGCTCGCAGTGACCTTTATCGTGCAAATCAGTGAGGCGATTTATTACACCTTCTACGGACAGTTTTATGGCCCAAGCGAAGTCTGGCTCGCTTTCGTCGAAACTAAAGATATCGCCAGTGGTATTAGCGACAGCCTCGGTTCGTTAGGTATTTATTTTCTTATTATGTTGGTAGCCGTGCTGTTCTCGCTCTTTGCATCACGCCGCCTGGCACCGGAATGGAAAAAGTGGCAAGCCTTGCCTTGCCTGCTGATTATTGTGGTGATGTTTGGCGGGCAGTTTTACAAAGCAGTTAACGGGCAAATGTATAAATTTAACCCGGATCTGCGCCACTCTTTGCTACGTAACGGCCTCTCTGCGATGAGCTTTAGCTCCGTTCGTCTCATCCCGGAGGCGATTTCTGGCGAAAATCAGCAAATAGCGCATTACGAGCCGTATCAGGTCACGCCGATACCGGGTTATCAGCAAGGTAAATATTCCGTCATCCTTGCGATTGGCGAAAGCCTCAACCCTCATCATGTCAGCGCCCTGGGTTACGAACGCGATACCACACCAGAGCTTTCCGCATTGATGAAACAGTATCAGGGTTCCTCAAACATCCTGGTTTCCAATGCGGTGTCGACACGTGTTGCTATTCCAATGCTGGTGAATAACCTGCGCGAGCCGGATAACTATTTCGCTTACAAGTCAAAAGCGGCAAATCTGTTCGCCAATGCGAAAAAGCAAGGATATCAGACGGCGTTTATCTCCGCGCAAGGGCTGGAAGGCCTGAGCAACTGGATCGGTATTCATGATATTGATCACTGGGAAGATACGCAGATCCGCCCGGCACCGGATGTTGGTGCCGATCGCGTACTGACGCCTTCTGTAGAAGCCTCACCGGTGGATTACACGAAGCCATTTTTGATGGTGCTTAACAGCCGTGCGCCGCATATTCCGTATGAAAGAAACATTCCGCAAGGTTTTGCGAAATTCTCCACACCGAAGCTTAGCGATGATGTAGCGCAAAAGAAAAACGAGTACGACGACGCAGTACGCTATTACGATAAAGAACTGGCATCAGCTATTCGCACCGTAATAGCAAAATCGAAGTTACCCGTTCTGGTCTTTATTACTTCGGATCACGGTGAACGTGTGGGCGATGGCGGCCTGTTTGGTCACTCAGTGGTAGAGATGCCTATTGCGCAGGTACCTTTTATCTATTTCAGTAACGATCCTGCATATCGGTTGAATGCGCTCACTACCCAGCCCCCGCGTAACCACTACCAGTTGGCAACACTGATTAACAAAGCGCTCGGATTCACTGTAACGAACCCGAATCAAACCGATGACAGCTTTTTCATTACGGGTGGCGATATTCGCGGCCTTTCGGAACGTATTACCTACCATCTGGATGCAGTAACACCGCCTGCGCACTAATCTTTTCCCTGTCAGATCCTGACGCTGCGGGCGGTGGCCGCCGCCCGCTTCTTCCTCTTTTCGCTTACCGGTATACTTCCGGCAGGCAAAACGCGTCGGCTAACGCCAAAACAATAGCTTTAGCCGGGCTAAATGCTTAGAATTTGCCCGCCGATAATGAAAATAACGGATATTAGCTTGGAATCGTTGTATACCGCTCTGCTCTACCTGATACAGCCTTTTGTCTGGGTGCGGCTTCTGCTGCGCAGCCGTAAAGCCCCTGCCTATCGCAAACGATGGGGGGAGCGCTACGGCTTTTGTCAGGGAAAAGTGCTGCCGGACGGTATCCTGCTGCACTCGGTATCGGTAGGCGAAACCCTGGCCGCGATCCCGCTGGTGCGCGCGCTGCGCCACCGTTATCCTTCGCTGCCGATCACCGTGACCACGATGACGCCGACGGGCTCTGAGCGCGTCCAGTCCGCTTTCGGCAAAGATGTGCATCACGTCTACCTGCCTTACGATTTGCCCTGCGCCATGAATCGTTTTCTGGAAACCGTGCGCCCGAAGCTGGTTATTGTCATGGAAACCGAGCTGTGGCCGAACATGATTTCCGCGCTGCATCAGCGCAAAATCCCGCTGGTTATCGCGAATGCGCGGCTTTCCGAGCGTTCCGCCAAAGGCTATCAGAAGCTCGGCGGGTTTATGCGCCGTCTGCTGTCGCAAATCACGCTGATCGCCGCGCAAAATGACGAAGACGCCAGCCGCTTTACCGCGCTTGGCCTCAAGCGCAATCAGCTGGCCGTGACCGGCAGCCTGAAGTTCGATATCTCCGTCACGCCAGAGCTGGCAGCACGCGCCATAACGCTGCGCCGCCAGTGGGCGCCGCGCCGCCAGGTCTGGATCGCGACCAGCACCCACGATGGCGAAGAAACCGTTATTCTGCAGGCGCACCGGGCGCTTCTGGAAACATTCCCCGATTTACTGCTGATTCTGGTGCCGCGCCACCCGGAGCGTTTTAAAGACGCGCGCGATATGGTGCAGAAGGCAGGCTTTAGCTTCACGCTGCGCAGCACCGGCGAAATTCCGTCTGGCAGTACTCAGGTCGTGATTGGCGACACGATGGGCGAGCTGATGCTGCTGTACGGCATCGCCGATCTCGCGTTTGTCGGCGGCAGCCTTGTCGAGCGCGGCGGCCATAACCCGCTGGAGCCCGCCGCTCACGCCATTCCGGTGCTGATGGGCCCGCATACGTTTAATTTCAAAGATATCTGCGCCAAATTGCAGGAAGCCGACGGGCTTATCACGGTTACCGGCGCCGATTCGCTGGTCAAAGAGATCTCCACGCTGCTGACCGACGAAGATTATCGTCTCTGGTATGGCCGTCATGCGGTAGAAGTGCTGCACCAGAATCAGGGCGCGCTACAACGCCTGTTGCAGTTGCTGCAGCCGTACCTTCCACAGCGGAGCCACTGATGCGCGCGCGTCTCTCGGTGGTGATGATCGCCAAAAACGCGGCGGCGTTGCTGCCGGATTGCCTTGCGTCTGTCGCCTTTGCCGACGACATCGTGGTGCTGGATTCCGGCAGCAGCGATGAGACCGTCGCCGTCGCCACGGCGGCTGGCGCAAAAGTGGTCGTCGATACCGACTGGCAGGGCTACGGCATTCAGCGCCAGCGGGCCCAGCAGCACGCCAGCGGCGATTACATTCTGATGATCGATACCGACGAGCGCGTGACGCCAGAACTGGCGCAGGCGATCCGTCAGGTGCTGGAGAGCCCCGATCCGCAGGCGGTTTACAGCATTGCCCGCCGTAATCTGTTCCTGGGCCGTTTTATGCGCCACAGCGGCTGGTATCCGGACCGCGTTACCCGCCTCTATGCCCGCGAGCGCTATCGCTATAATGATAATCTGGTGCATGAATCGCTCGACGCGCCGGGTGCGCGCGTCGTGGCCCTGCAGGGCGATCTGTTGCACCTGACCTGCCGGGATTTCGCCGGTTTCCAGCGCAAACAGTTAAGCTACGCCACCGCCTGGGCGCAGGAGCGCCACCAGCGAGGCAAAAAGGTGTCGGTTGCCGGAATTTTCGGACATACGCTGGCCGCCTTCTGCAAGACGCTGCTGCTGCGCGCAGGCGTGCTGGATGGACGTCAGGGCTGGTTACTGGCGGTGGTTAACGCCCAGTATACCTTCAACAAATATACCGAGCTGTGGGCGCTGAACCGCGGCTATACGAAAAAGTAACGCTATGACCACTCGCGCGATTTACCCAGGTACGTTCGATCCGATAACTAACGGCCATCTCGATATCATTACCCGTGCGGCGCGCATGTTTGATGAGCTGATCCTGGCGGTCGCCGCCAGCCCGCATAAAAAAACGATGTTTTCGCTGGATGAGCGCGTGGCGCTGGCGCAGCAGGCGGCGGCACATTTGCCGAACGTCAGCGTGACCGGTTTTAGCGATCTGATGGCGAACTTTGCCCAGACTCAGCAGGCGAACGTTCTGGTGCGCGGCCTGCGCACCGCCGGCGATTTCGAGTACGAAATGCAGCTGGCGCATATGAACCGCCATCTGATGCCGTCGCTTGAAAGCGTGTTTCTGATGCCGTCAAAAGAGTGGTCGTTTATCTCGTCAAGTCTGGTGAAGGAAGTGGCTCGCCACCAGGGCGATGTCTCCCACTTCCTGCCTGCGCATGTTCACCAGGCGCTGCTGGAAAAGCTGCGCTAATCACTTCTGACAGCGTCGGCACCAGTAGGTGCGGCGCTGAGCATGTTTCCCTGCCTGAATCGGCGCGCCGCAGACCCGGCACGGTTCGCCTTCACGCCCGTACACCTGCAGCTGCTGCGCAAAATAGCCCGGCTTGCCGTCGCTTTGCAGGAAATCGCGCAGCGTCGTGCCGCCCTGCTCAATCGATCGCAACAGCACCGCTTTGATCGCCTGCGCCAGCAGTTCACACTCGTTTTCCGACAGCGACGAGGCCAGCCGATCGGGATGGATCCCGGCGGCAAACAGCGACTCGCTGGCGTAGATATTACCGACACCCACCACCAGCTTGTTATCCATCAGCCAGGGCTTAATCGCGACCTTCTTCTTCACGCATTTTTGATGGAGATACGCGCCGTTAAACGCCTCGCTAAGCGGCTCCGGCCCCAGATGCGCCAGCACATTGTGTCCTTCCAGCTCGCGCGTCCACAGCCAGGCGCCGAAGCGGCGGGGATCGGTGTAGCGCAGCACTTTGCCATTGCTCATCACCAGGTCGACGTGGTCGTGCTTCTCGGCCGGACGCTCTTCCGGGAGGATACGCAGGCTGCCGGACATCCCAAGATGGATGATTATCCAGCCGTCCGGCAGCTCCAGCAGCAGATATTTGGCGCGACGCTGCACGCTGAGCACGGGTTTGTCGCTTAACGCATGGATTTCATCGGAAACCGGCCAGCGCAGGCGGCTGTTGCGCACAACGGCGTGCAGTATGGTTTCGCCAACCAGATGCGGTTCAATCCCGCGACGGCTGGTTTCCACCTCAGGTAATTCAGGCATAGCGTCTCTCGCGTGAGTTAATGGGAGCACTAAGGATATGGGGACGGCGCAGAAAACAAAAAACCCCGCCGAAGCGGGGTTTTTGTACAAATCGGACTAAAATCTTATTTGATTTTAGCTTCTTTGTAGAGAACGTGCTGACGGACAACCGGATCGAATTTCTTCAGTTCCAGTTTTTCCGGCTTAGTACGTTTGTTCTTCGTGGTGGTATAGAAGTGACCAGTACCAGCAGAAGAAACCAGCTTGATTTTCTCGCGAATACCTTTAGCCATGATTTATTTCCTCTAAGTACTTAGTACTTTTCGCCACGGGCACGCAGTTCAGAAAGAACTACATCGATGCCTTTTTTATCAATTACACGCATACCTTTAGCAGATACGCGCAGAGTAACGAAACGCTTTTCGCTCTCAACCCAGAAACGGTGAGAGTGCAGGTTCGGCAGAAAACGGCGTTTAGTCGCGTTCAGTGCGTGGGAACGGTTGTTACCGGTCACCGGACGCTTGCCAGTTACTTGGCAGACTCGGGACATGTCTATTCTCCAAAAATCAAATTAGCTCGAGCTTCGTATAGGGTGTTAGCAGCCTCGTCAGGCCTGATGGCCCAGTCTGGCGGTTCAATGGAACTCGCATTGCCAGGCCCACATGCCAAACCCGAGATTCTCAAAGGTGGCGTAGTATACGCTGCCGGGACCGTCTGCTCAAGTCCCGAACAGATAAAGATCGCTAAGGATCGCCACGTCTGGCTTATATCCACCCACGTTCGGCGAAAGAAACGTATTCTCCACGTCCAATAACCAGATGGTCAAGCACCCGAATATCGACCAACTGACAACTTTTCACGATACGCTCAGTGACCAGTTTATCCGCCCGGCTGGGCTCGGCATGCCCGGAAGGGTGGTTATGCGCCAGAATAATCCCGGCGGCATTGAGCCGCACCGCCTCGCGAACGATTTCGCGCGGGTGCACTTCGACATGGCTTAGCGTGCCGGTAAACAGCGTGTTTTGCCTGATGATACAGTTTTGGTTATCCAGAAAGATCACCAGAAAGACTTCGCGCTCCAGCGCTGAAAGCTGGCTTTGCAGAAACTCGCGCGTAATTGTCGGGCTCAGCAGAGCGGTCTCTTCGCAAGGGCGTGAGCGATAGTAGCGACGCGCCAGTTCCCCGATGGCTTTAAGCTGCGCATATTTGGCCATGCCGACGCCGCCGACATCCCGAAATGGCCTGATATCCGCCGAAAGCAGCGCGTAAAGAGAGCCAAAATGCGCCAGCAGCCGTTTTGCCAGGCGCATGACGTCCGTGCCTGGCGTTCCTGTACGCAGGAAAATCGCCAGCAATTCTTCATCGCTTAAATCCGCCGCACCATATCGCATGAGCTTCTCCCGCGGCCCGTTGTCCATTTTCACTATCGCCTTCCTTGTACAGTGTCGCGCCGCCATTATCCGCTGGCGGCCAGGCGCTGACGACAGCGCGTGTCGAGCGCTGCGCGACGTCTCGCAAAGTTTAAATTTCATACGGCCACGCAGTTTTTCGGATTGTGATAAAATGCCCGCTTTTCAGAAAGCGACAGGAAGAGAAGAGAATGGGGCTTGCCGGTAAAAAAATCGTTTTGGGCGTAAGCGGCGGGATTGCGGCGTATAAAACGCCGGAACTGGTGCGACGTCTGCGCGAGCGGGGCGCAGAAGTGCGCGTTGCCATGACCGAGGCGGCAAAAGCGTTTATCACGCCGCTGAGCCTGCAGGCCGTCTCCGGCTTCCCTGTGTCAGACAGCCTGCTCGACCCGGCCGCCGAAGCCGCCATGGGCCATATTGAGCTCGGCAAATGGGCCGATTTAGTTATCCTGGCGCCCGCCACGGCGGATCTCATCGCGCGCGTCGCGGCGGGGATGGCCAATGACCTGGTAACAACGATCTGCCTCGCGACGCCCTCGCCTGTCGCCGTCGTGCCCGCCATGAACCAGCAGATGTACCGTAACGTCGCGACGCAGCACAATATTGAGCTACTCGCCGCGCGCGGCCTGCATATCTGGGGGCCGGACAGCGGCAGCCAGGCCTGCGGCGATGTCGGCCCTGGCCGCATGCTCGATCCGCTGGAGATTGTTGAACTCGCCGTTAACCACTTCGCGCCTGTCAACGATCTGCAACATCTCAACATCATGATTACCGCGGGCCCAACCCGCGAGCGCCTTGATCCCGTGCGCTACATCACTAACGACAGCTCAGGTAAAATGGGCTTCGCCGTGGCGGCAGCGGCCAGCGCGCGCGGCGCGCGCGTCACGCTGGTGGCGGGGCCGGTCGCCTTACCGACGCCTGCGGGTGTCGAGCGTATTGATGTCGAAAGCGCGCTGGAGATGGAAGCCGCTGTTCAGCAACGCGCGCAGCAACAGCATATTTTTATTGGCTGCGCGGCCGTGGCGGATTACCGCGCCGAAACGATTTCCAGCGAAAAAATTAAAAAACAGGGTGACGAACTCACGCTGAAAATGGTGAAAAATCCCGATATTGTCGCAGGCGTCGCGGCGCTTGTGGAAAATCGCCCTTATGTTGTCGGGTTTGCTGCCGAAACAAATAATGTGGAAGAATACGCGCGGCAAAAACGCCTGCGTAAAAACCTTGATCTGATTTGCGCCAACGATGTGTCGCTAGCCGGTCAGGGGTTTAACAGCGATACCAACGCTTTGCATCTTTTCTGGCAGGAGGGAGATAAGGTCTTACCGCTTGAGCGGAAGGCGCTCCTTGGCCAACGTTTACTGGACGAGATTGTTACCCGTTATGATGAAAAAAATCGACGTTAAGATTCTGGACCCGCGCGTGGGCGAGCAATTCCCGCTGCCGACGTATGCCACCTCTGGCTCAGCAGGCCTCGATCTGCGCGCCTGCCTGGACGCGTCCGTTGAACTGGCGCCGGGTGCGACCACGCTCCTGCCAACCGGTCTGGCGATTCATATCGCCGACCCAACGCTCGCCGCCGTTATTCTGCCTCGCTCAGGCCTCGGCCATAAGCATGGCGTCGTGCTGGGTAACCTGGTCGGGCTTATTGATTCCGATTACCAGGGCCAGTTGATGGTTTCCGTCTGGAACCGTGGTCAGCAGAGCTTTACGATTGAGCCTGGCGAGCGCATCGCGCAGATGGTTTTTGTGCCGGTGGTGCAGGCGGAGTTTAATCTGGTGGAAGAATTTACCGCTACCGATCGCGGCGAAGGCGGCTTCGGCCATTCCGGGCGTAAATAAACCCGCCCGCGTAACCGCGCATTCCTTAAGTAAAATAAAGCGAACCATTTTCCGCAGGCGAGGGCCTGCGGACGCTTTGTGGATGCTCGCCTGGCAAGTGTTTATTTTTCAGGGGTATTTTAGAACATGGCAGAAAAACAAACCGCGAAAAGGAACCGTCGCGAAGAAATACTTCAGTCTCTGGCGCAGATGCTTGAATCCAGCGATGGCAGCCAACGTATTACGACCGCCAAACTCGCGGCGTCCGTTGGCGTCTCCGAGGCGGCGCTTTATCGCCACTTCCCCAGCAAAACACGCATGTTCGACAGCCTGATTGAGTTTATCGAAGACAGCCTGATCACCCGCATTAATCTCATTCTGAAAGACGAAAAAGAGACGCTTAACCGCCTGCGCCTGATTGTGCAGCTTATTCTTGGCTTCGGTGAACGTAACCCAGGGCTGACGCGCATTATGACCGGACATGCGCTGATGTTTGAACAGGACAGGTTGCAGGGGCGCATTAATCAGCTCTTTGAGCGCATCGAAGCCCAGCTGCGTCAGGTGCTGCGCGAGAAAAAAATGCGTGAAGGCGAAGGGTACGCCACGGATGAAGCGCTGCTGGCAAGCCAGCTGCTGGCATTCTGTGAAGGCATGCTGTCGCGCTTTGTACGCAGCGAATTTCGCTACAGCCCGACCGCAGATTTTGAAGCCCGCTGGCCATTGCTGGCCGCGCAGCTGCAATAAACGATGCGCAGAAAAGTAAAAAGGCCGGATACCCGGCCTTTTGTTTTTTTATCAGACGCCGTATTGCTGGCGATACGCCTCTACCGCCGCCAGATGGTTCGCCATCTCCGGCTTCTCTGAGAGATAAGCGATAAGCTCGTTGAGCGTAATAATCGCAATCACCTGACAGCCGTAATCGCGCTCCACTTCCTGAATCGCCGAGAGCTCGCCGCGCCCGCGCTCCTGTCTGTCGAGCGAAATCATAACGCCTGCAAGCGTCGCGCCGTTCGCCTGGATTATCTCCATCGATTCACGAATGGCGGTGCCTGCGGTGATTACGTCATCCACCAGCATGACGCGGCCCTGAAGCGCGCTGCCGACCAGATTGCCGCCTTCGCCGTGGTCTTTGGCCTCTTTGCGGTTAAAACAATAAGGCACGTCGCGCTCATGATGCTCCGCCAGCGCGACCGCCGTAGTGGTCGCGATGGGAATACCTTTATACGCAGGGCCGAACAGCAGATCGAAATCGATGCCGGAATCGACCAGCGCCTCAGCATAGAAACGGCCCAGCAACGCCAGATCGCGCCCGGTGTTAAAGAGACCGGCGTTAAAGAAGTAAGGGCTCTGACGCCCGGATTTCAGCGTGAACTCACCAAATTTAAGAACCTGTTTGTTAAGGGCGAATTCAATAAACTGGCGCTGATACGGTTTCATGGCTTTGCTCCTCAAATAGCATATTGCAGGCATAAAAAAGGCGACTCTTCAGTCGCCTTAAAAATCAGTTTGCTAACGCCGCCTTCTGCGACGCGATGATCGATTCGATTCCCCCACGGGCCAGCGCCAGCAAGGCAAGCAGCTCCTCATGGGAGAAGGGCTCGCCTTCCGCCGTGCCCTGCACTTCAATCATGCGCCCGTCTTCGGTCATCACAACGTTCATGTCGGTTTCGGCGGCGGAGTCTTCGACATATTCCAGATCGCACACCACTTCGCCCTTGACGATACCAACAGACACCGCAGCCACCATCCCTTTCATCGGGTTGGTTTTCAGTTTTCCTGCCGCGACCAGCGCGTTCAGCGCATCGGCCAGCGCAACACAGGCACCGGTGATAGACGCGGTACGGGTGCCGCCATCGGCCTGAATCACATCGCAGTCCAGCGTAATGGTAAATTCGCCGAGCGCCTTAAGGTCTACCGCTGCGCGCAGTGAACGGGCAATCAGACGCTGGATTTCCAGCGTGCGGCCGCCCTGCTTGCCTTTCGCCGCTTCGCGAGCGTTACGGGTGTGCGTGGCGCGCGGTAACATGCCGTATTCGGCAGTGATCCAGCCCTGGCCCTGACCTTTCAGAAAGCGCGGCACGCCTTCTTCAATAGACGCGGTGCAGAGCACTTTGGTATCGCCAAACTCAACCAGCACGGAGCCTTCTGCGTGTTTAGTGTAATGGCGGGTCAGGGTAACTGGGCGCACTTCAGATGCGCTACGGCCTGCTGGACGCATGGGCTTATCTCCGGCTTGTTAACGAATGTGGCTGCGCATTATACGGGCTGAAAGCGCTTATTCCTATCCTGTGTGACCCGCGGTAGCTATAATCCCCTCATTACACTTCAGAAAACGGGTACTTCTATGATCCGCAGTATGACCGCCTACGCCCGGCGAGAAATTAAGGGTGACTGGGGCAGCGCTACCTGGGAGCTGCGTTCAGTAAACCAGCGCTACCTGGAAACTTATTTCCGTCTGCCGGAGCAGTTCCGCAGCCTTGAACCCGTGGTGCGCGAGCGCATCCGTACCCGTCTGACACGCGGCAAAGTCGAATGCAGCCTGCGCTTTGAGCCTGATGCCAGCGCCCAGGGCGAGCTGATCCTGAACGAAAAACTGGCTAAACAGCTGGTTGCCGCCGCTAACTGGGTAAAACTGCAGAGCGACGAAGGTGAAATTAATCCGGTCGACATTCTGCGCTGGCCTGGCGTGATGGCGGCTCAGGAGCAGGATCTGGACACTATCGCCGCTGAAATCCTCACGGCGCTGGACGGCGCGCTCGATGACTTCATCGTGGCGCGCGAGACCGAAGGCCAGGCGCTGAAAGCGCTTATCGAACAGCGCCTGGAGGGCGTGAGCGCGGAGGTAACCAAAGTGCGCGCGCATATGCCGGAAATTCTCCAGTGGCAGCGTGAACGCCTGGTGTCCAAACTCGAAGAGGCGCAGGTACAGCTCGAAAATAACCGCCTGGAACAAGAGCTGGTTATGATGGCGCAGCGTATTGATGTCGCTGAAGAACTCGACCGTCTGGAAGCGCATGTTAAAGAAACCTATAACATCCTGAATAAAAAAGAGGCGGTAGGCCGCCGACTGGACTTCATGATGCAGGAATTTAACCGCGAATCTAACACGCTGGCGTCAAAATCTATTAATGCCGAAGTGACTAACTCCGCCATTGAACTCAAAGTATTAATTGAGCAAATGCGCGAGCAGATCCAGAACATCGAGTAATCCGTAAAGGGCCCACCTGGGCCCTTCTTAACGCCTGTTACTGCCCTGCCGGGCCTGATGCCAGCGCGATATTTTTGAGCCATTAGCCCGATTTATCGCTTTCCCTTCGCCTTAAAAAAACTAATCCGAATCCTTTCACTTTAGAAAAACTCAATCGTGACGCTTTGCACATGTCGTTACCCTTCCCGGCCAGCTACCGGAGGAAACGATGTTACTGCATGTGCTTTACCTGATTGGGATTACCGCAGAAGCGATGACCGGGGCCCTTGCGGCCGGGCGTCGTCGGATGGACACCTTTGGCGTCATAATTATCGCTACCGCGACCGCGCTTGGCGGCGGATCCGTCAGGGATATCCTGCTGGGCCACTACCCGCTGGGCTGGGTAAAGCACCCGGAATATGTGGTGATTGTCGCCGCAGCGGCGGTTATCACGACCTTCGCTGCGCCTCTGATGCCACATTTGCGACGCCTTTTCCTGATCCTGGATGCACTGGGACTGGTCGTTTTTTCCATTATCGGCGCGCAAATCGCACTGGATATGGGCGAAGGCCCGATCATCGCATCAATAGCAGCGGTGGTGACCGGCGTCTTTGGCGGCGTATTACGGGATATGTTTTGCAAACGCATTCCTCTCGTCTTTCAAAAAGAGCTCTACGCGGGCATCTCTTTCGCCGCAGCCGTGCTGTATATCGCGCTGGAACACTATGTCTCAAGCCATGACGTCGTGGTGATAGCAACCCTGCTGTTCGGCTTTACTGCACGCCTGCTGGCGTTGCGCTTCCGTCTCGGTCTGCCGGTTTTCCATTATCGTGCCGAAACGCACTAACGGTTACGCCTGTCGCGGCTTTTGTCGCTGTCGCCGGGGCAGGAACCTGTACTGACAACCACATCATCATTCGTTAGTGCCGCGTGGCGGCTCAAAGCCAGCGATTTTCTGCCGGGCCAGCCACTGCGCCAGCGCGACGACATCAGGATGATGAATGTAGCTCACCAGCTGACGCGCCCGCTCTGCGCCAACGCCTGGAAGCGTTTGCCAGCTAAGCTCGTTACGCGCCTGGAGTTGATGCCAGGTATCGTCAGTCAGCGCCTGCCAGGCACGTGCTGGCAATGGAATGCCCAGCGCCTTTACCCAACGCTGAAAAGGCTGCCGCCGCGTCAGGTTAAACTGATGCCAGAGCTGTGCGGCGCGTCTGGCGCTAAAACCCGGCGTCGCGTTTAACGCATCAGCACTCAGTGAAAGCCAGGAAAACAGGTGTTCAAAATGTTGGCTGCGCAGCAGCTGACGCCATGTCGCCTCGCCAGCCCCAGCCATACCCAGTACGGGCTCGCCACTAAGCCAGACCAGACGGGAGATAAACTGCGCCTCACACGCCGCCGACACGTATAGACAGCTCAGCGCATCAAAGCGGGCAACGGGCGGTTCAGGCTTATTACGCTGTATGGGTCGCCAGATGACAGTATCCAGCCGTGGAATACCTTGCCCTGCCAGACTCACCTGTACCTGGTCACCTTCGGCAAGATCCAGTTTCTCCCAGCGCGCCAGCGAGCCTACGCTCACTTTCGCGACTTGCTTGTCATCGAGCAAAACCGGCTCAAGCTGGGCTACCACGCTTATCTTGCCGGTTCGGCCAATCGCAAAACGTAGCGCCTTCACTTCCGTGACCTGATTCACCGGCGGATATTTCCATGCCGCCACCCAAAAGCCTTCCCCCGGACGCCAGCTTTTGCCAGGCGGCTCGCGAGAGGCGCGGATCACCACGCCGTCGGTGACAAACGGCAGCGCATCACTGAACCACTGCTCACGCCAGCGGGCAACGTCTGCCGTTGTATTTACCGGCTGGCTCCAGGCTTGCGCTAACGGGAAGCCACCTTGCGCCAGCATAGCCAGACGCGCTTTCATATCCTGCGGACCATCCGGCCACGCCCAGATAAAAAGATCCAGATCGTTAAGCACTGAAGACGCCGCGTTGCGCATCATCGCGCCTGCCACACGAGCGCGGGCGTTAACGCCGCCGTCGTGCTGCTGCCGATGTCCTTCACGGCGCAGGAAGAGCTCGCCCTGCAACACGCTATCGGCAAGTTCGCCATCCACCTGTTGAGGAATAGCGGGAATATGGCGCGCCCGTGCCGTCCAGTCTTCGCCTTGCAGCCCATCGCCACGGCTAATCACCTGCCGAAGCTCACCCTTGCGATAAACCAGAGAGACCGCCACGCCGTCCACCTTCGGTTGTACCCAGAGATCGGTTTTGCCGCGCATCCACTGGGAAAGCGACGCGGCGTCTCTGAGTTTTTGCACGCCGGTATGCGCCACAGGATGGGGCGTCCGCCCCGCCGCTACTGGCGCGGGGGCATCGTTAACTGTCGGGAGCGTAAAACAGCTCTGCCATTCTTTTAGCCGCTGACGCATACCGTCATACACCGCGTCGCTGACTTTGTTTTCGCCCTGTAGCCAGTAGGCCTCGTCCCAGCGCGTCAGCTGGTTTTGCAGCGCCCCGACCTCCTTTTGCGCCTGCACAGGCGTCCAGTCAGGGCAGACAGCGCGAGCGCTGCCACACGCCAGGCTCGCCCAGAATAAGATAATAATGATACGCACGTTTACCCCCTTCGCTTACTTGCCGGGACGGTAATACATGACGCTTTCCTGAGGCGACACAGACTGTTGGGTTTTACGAGATGCTTTCCGGCATTTTTCGTCCTTTGCATAAACGAGACGATTTTTCTGGATAACGTCTCGCAAAATCGCGCAAAGAGGCGCTTACCCTGCGACAAAGACTGCGCCAGCGTAGCGCGACGTGTATAATAAGGCGGTATACGCACCTCTTTTCGCATACCAACAGACGTAAAAACCACATGGCTCAAGGCACGCTTTATATTGTTTCCGCTCCCAGTGGCGCGGGTAAATCCAGCCTTATTCAGGCTTTTTTAAAGACGCAACCGCTCTATGACTCACAGGTGTCGGTGTCGCATACCACGCGTAATCCCCGTCCTGGCGAAGTGCATGGCGAACATTATTTCTTTGTTAATCATGACCACTTTCGGGCGATGATTGCCGAAGATGCGTTTCTTGAACATGCGGAAGTGTTTGGCAATTACTACGGGACGTCGCGCGCCGCTATTGAGCAGGTGCTGGCGACGGGCGTTGATGTTTTCCTGGATATCGACTGGCAGGGCGCGCGGCAAATTCGTGAAAAAATGCCGCACGCGCGCAGTATTTTTATCCTGCCGCCGTCAAAGGAAGAGCTCAACCGCCGCCTGCGCGGCCGTGGTCAGGATAGCGAAGAGGTGATTGCAAAACGTATGGCGCAGGCTGTGGCGGAGATGAGCCACTATGCGGAGTACGATTACCTTATCGTTAACGACGATTTTGATACGGCGCTGTCTGACTTAAAAATCATTCTGCGTGCCGAACGTCTGCGTATGAGCCGCCAGAAGCAGCGACATGACGCTTTAATCACCAAACTATTGGCAGACTGAGCGTAGTTTCAGTATCATGCCCAGTCATTTCTTCACCTGTGGAGCTTTTTAAATATGGCACGCGTAACTGTTCAGGACGCTGTAGAGAAAATTGGTAACCGTTTTGACCTGGTGCTGGTCGCCGCGCGTCGCGCTCGTCAGATGCAGGTGGGCGGCAAAGATCCGCTGGTACCGGAAGAAAACGATAAAACCACCGTTATTGCGCTGCGTGAAATCGAAGAAGGTCTGATCAACAACCAGATCCTCGACGTGCGTGAGCGCCAGGAGCAGCAGGAGCAGGAAGCCGCAGAACTGCAGGCCGTTACCGCTATCGCTGAAGGCCGTCGTTAATAACTTGTGCGGGTAGCCCTTGTATCTGTTTGAAAGCCTGAATCAACTGATTCAACAATACCTGCCTGCGGACCAGATCAAGCGTCTGCAGCAGGCTTATCTCGTTGCACGTGATGCTCACGAGGGACAGACACGTTCAAGTGGCGAACCCTACATCACTCATCCAGTAGCCGTAGCCTGTATCCTGGCCGAGATGAAACTCGACTATGAAACGTTGATGGCTGCGCTGCTGCATGATGTGATTGAAGACACGCCTGCCACCTACCAGGATATGGAACAGCTGTTCGGTAAAAGCGTTGCCGAACTGGTGGAAGGGGTTTCTAAGCTCGATAAGCTGAAATTCCGCGACAAGAAAGAGGCGCAGGCCGAAAACTTTCGCAAAATGATCATGGCGATGGTGCAGGATATCCGCGTCATTCTGATCAAACTCGCCGACCGTACCCACAATATGCGCACGCTGGGCTCGCTTCGCCCGGATAAGCGTCGCCGCATTGCCCGCGAAACCCTTGAAATCTATAGCCCTCTGGCGCACCGCCTCGGTATTCATCATCTGAAAACCGAGCTGGAAGAACTGGGGTTCGAAGCGCTCCATCCTAACCGTTATCGCGTCATTAAAGAGGTCGTTAAGGCCGCGCGCGGCAACCGTAAGGAGATGATTCAGAAGATCCTTTCTGAAATTGAAGGACGCTTGCAGGAAGCGGGTATTCCGTGCCGCGTCAGCGGTCGCGAAAAACATTTGTACTCCATCTATTGCAAGATGGTGCTTAAAGAGCAGCGTTTCCATTCCATCATGGATATCTACGCGTTTCGCGTGATCGTGAGAGATGTTGATACCTGTTATCGCGTGCTTGGCCAGATGCATAGCCTTTATAAGCCGCGCCCGGGCCGCATGAAAGATTACATTGCCATCCCGAAGGCGAACGGCTACCAGTCGCTCCATACCTCTATGATTGGCCCGCACGGCGTGCCGGTCGAAGTGCAGATCCGCACTGAAGATATGGACCAGATGGCGGAAATGGGTGTTGCGGCGCACTGGGCTTATAAAGAGCACGGCGAAAGCAGCACTACCGCGCAGATCCGCGCCCAGCGCTGGATGCAAAGCCTGCTGGAGCTTCAGCAGAGCGCGGGCAGTTCCTTTGAATTTATCGAGAGCGTTAAATCCGATCTCTTCCCGGATGAGATTTACGTTTTCACGCCGGAAGGGCGCATTGTCGAGTTGCCTGCGGGCGCAACGCCGGTCGATTTTGCGTATGCGGTGCATACGGATATCGGCCACGCCTGCGTTGGCGCTCGCGTAGACCGCCAGCCCTATCCGCTCTCCCAGTCGCTTTCCAGCGGCCAGACGGTAGAAATTATCACAGCGCCAGGCGCTCGTCCGAACGCCGCCTGGCTGAACTTTGTCGTGAGCTCTAAAGCGCGCGCTAAAATTCGCCAGATGCTGAAAAACCTCAAGCGCGATGACTCGGTAAGCCTGGGTCGCCGTCTGCTGAACCATGCGCTCGGCGGCAGCCGGAAGCTGGCTGAAATCCCGCCGGAACATATCCAGCGTGAGCTGGAGCGCATGAAGCTCGCCACGCTTGACGACCTGCTGGCTGAAATCGGCCTCGGCAACGCGATGAGCGTCGTGGTCGCCAAAAACCTGCTGCAGGGCGAAGCGGTTTCCAGCAACCAACCGAGCGTGCCGGCTTCAGGCCACAGTCATTTGCCGATTAAAGGCGCGGACGGCGTGCTGATCACCTTTGCCAAATGCTGTCGTCCGATCCCGGGCGATCCGATCGTCGCGCACGTCAGCCCAGGCAAAGGCCTCGTTATCCATCATGAATCCTGTCGAAATATTCGCGGCTATCAAAAAGAGCCCGAGAAATTTATGGCGGTGGAATGGGATAAAGAGACCGAGCAGGAGTTCATCACCGAGATCAAGGTGGATATGTTTAACCACCAGGGCGCGCTGGCGAACCTCACGGCGGCAATCAATACCGCAGGCTCGAATATTCAGAGCCTGAACACCGAAGAGAAAGATGGCCGCGTTTACAGCGCCTTCATTCGCCTTACGGCGCGCGATCGTGTTCATCTGGCGAATATCATGCGTAAAATCCGCGTGATGCCGGACGTGATTAAAGTCACCCGTAACAGAAACTAACTTTATGAATTCTCAGCGTTATGCGCGTATCTGCGAGATGCTGGCCCGACGTCAGCCCGATCTGACCGTCTGCATGGAACAGGTTCATAAGCCTCATAACGTCTCGGCCATCATCCGTACCGCAGACGCTGTTGGCGTCCATGAAGTCCACGCTGTCTGGCCGGGAAACCGGATGCGCACCATGGCCTCTTCCGCCGCAGGCAGCAACAGCTGGGTGGAAGTTAAAACGCACCGCACTATTGGCGATGCTGTGGGCCATCTCAAAGCGCGTGGTATGCAGATCCTCGCAACACACCTCTCTGATAAGTCAGTCGATTTTCGCGAAATCGACTATACGCGACCGACCTGCATCCTGATGGGGCAGGAAAAAACCGGTATCACTGAAGAGGCCTTAAGCCTTGCCGACCAGGACATCATTATTCCGATGATCGGCATGGTGCAGTCACTTAACGTTTCCGTTGCCTCGGCGCTTATCCTGTATGAAGCCCAGCGCCAGCGGCAAAATGCGGGCATGTACCGTCGCGCCAATAGCGCGCTGCCTGAAGACGAGCAGCAGCGTCTGTTGTTTGAAGGCGGCTATCCGGTGCTGGCGAATGTGGCGAAGCGTAAAGGCCTGCCCTACCCTCGCGTGAATGACCAGGGTGAAATCGACGCGCCGCAGGACTGGTGGGCCACTATGCAGGCCGCGGAGTAAGCAATGCGCGGCCGTCTGCTGGATGCCGTACCGTTAAGCTCACTGACCGGCGTGGGCGCCAGCCAGAGCGCGAAGCTCGCGAAAATCGGTCTGCATACCGTACAGGATCTGCTGCTGCATTTTCCCCTGCGCTACGAAGACCGTACCCATCTTTACCCCATCAATGACCTCCTGCCTGGCATCTACGCCACGGTGGAAGGCGAAGTGCTGAACTGCAATATCACGTTTGGCGGCCGTCGTATGATGACCTGCCAGATAAGCGACGGCACCGGCATCCTGACGATGCGCTTTTTCAATTTCAACGCCGCAATGAAAAACAGCCTGTCGGCTGGCCGTCGGGTGCTGGCCTATGGCGAAGCGAAACGCGGCAAATACGGCGCGGAGATGATTCACCCTGAATACCGTATCCAGGGCGATTTGAGCACGCCGGAAATGCAGGAGACCCTGACGCCGGTGTATCCGACGACGGAAGGGATACGTCAGGCGACGCTGCGTAAACTTACCGATCAGGCGCTGGAGCTGCTCGATACCTGCGCTATCGCCGAGCTACTGCCGCCTGAGCTATCGCAGGGATTAATGAGTCTGCCGGAGGCGCTGCGCACGCTGCATCGTCCACCGCCGGATATGAAGCTCGAAGATGTAGAAAGCGGGCAGCATCCGGCACAGCGCAGGCTTATTCTTGAAGAATTGCTGGCGCATAACCTGAGCATGCTGGCGCTACGCGCGGGCGCGCAGCGTTATCACGCGCAGGCGCTCACTGCCAAAGATTCACTTAAAAACCAGTTGCTCGCTTCTCTGCCCTTCAAACCTACCGGCGCCCAGGCGCGCGTGGTGGCGGAAGTCGAACACGATATGGCGCTGGATATTCCGATGATGCGCCTGGTGCAGGGCGATGTTGGCTCCGGTAAAACGCTGGTTGCCGCGCTTGCCGCGCTGCGCGCGATTGCCAACGGCAAACAGGTGGCGATGATGGCACCGACCGAGCTGCTGGCCGAGCAGCACGCCAACAACTTCCGCAACTGGTTTGCACCGCTCGGCCTTGAAGTGGGCTGGCTGGCGGGCAAGCAAAAAGGAAAAGCGCGTCAGGCTCAGCAAGAAGCCATTGCCAGCGGCCAGGTCTCCATGGTTGTCGGCACGCACGCAATTTTTCAGGAACAGGTGCAGTTCAATGGCCTGGCACTGGTCATTATTGATGAACAGCACCGATTTGGTGTGCATCAGCGGCTGGCGCTCTGGGAAAAAGGCCAGCAGCAGGGCTTCCATCCCCATCAGCTTATTATGACCGCAACGCCAATCCCGCGAACGCTTGCGATGACGGCCTATGCGGATCTCGACACGTCAGTGATTGACGAGCTGCCGCCAGGCCGCACGCCGGTTACTACCGTCGCCATCGCCGATACCCGCCGCAGTGAGATTATCGAACGTGTACGCAGCGCCTGCCAGGAAGGCCGTCAGGCATACTGGGTATGCACGCTTATCGAAGAGTCGGAACTGCTGGAGGCGCAAGCGGCGGAGGCGACCTGGGAGGAGCTAAAGACCACGCTGCCTGACCTCAATGTCGGGCTGGTGCACGGGCGCATGAAACCCGCAGAAAAGCAGGCGGTAATGCAGGCCTTTAAGCAAGGCGAGATGCATCTTCTTGTGGCGACGACGGTGATTGAAGTGGGCGTCGACGTGCCTAATGCCAGCCTGATGATTATCGAAAACCCGGAACGTCTCGGTCTGGCGCAGCTGCATCAGTTGCGTGGGCGTGTCGGGCGCGGCGCTGTGGCCTCCCACTGCGTATTGCTTTATAAATCCCCGCTGTCGAAAACCGCGCAACTGCGCCTGCAGGTGCTGCGCGACAGTAACGATGGCTTTGTGATTGCGCAAAAAGATCTGGAAATCCGCGGGCCCGGCGAACTTCTCGGCACGCGCCAGACGGGTAACGCCGAGTTTAAAGTGGCAGATTTACTGCGCGATCAGGCCGTCATTCCGCAGGTGCAACGTATCGCCCGCCATATCCACGAACATTATCCGGAACACGCACAAGCGCTGATTGAACGCTGGATGCCGGAAACGCAAAAATACTCCAACGCATAAATAAAATTTTACAAAGCCATTCTAAAATAAATATATTGATAAGACGAATCTATTGTTTCCCGTTACTGACGGTGAATTATAAATTATGGAAATGATTTTTAGCCAACCATAACCCAAAAAAATCCGCACCATTAACTTCAGATAATTACACACAGAAAATCCGGCTTTTTTTCCTATAAAAGAATATCGCATTTATAATCAAACAAAAATATATGTAGCCAGTGAATATTTAAAAGCTCGTGGGTTTCTAAAAGCTCTATCCCTGGTTTGACAGCCTTTCATCAAGCTATTTATTATCCTCTCAATCCATGCCACTCGTGAAAATTAATAAGCAGAACAAAGTTTCGGCAGGAACCAGCCATTCATGTAGATGGGTTAACCTTCCTTCAATTGAGAGTTACTAATATGAAAAAATTAGCATTGGTTATTGCTATGAGTGGTTTTTTTATGGCTGGTGCCTCGCAGGCAGCATCCAATGATGTTGCTGCGACGCTGGCAATTACCGGTAGCGTTCAATCTGCTGATAATGGTTGTACTGTTGAATTGGACCGAAGTGTAATGCATATCGGCGATTATGATATGGCGTCTTTGCCTTTCCAGGGACAAAGCTCCTCCTCAACAGCCAACACTAATGTAGCTCGCTTTACAGGTGAGAACTGCAGTAGCAGCGGCGTTGCAATTAAATTCACTGGAACTGCAGACGATCAAGAAGGTAGCGCCTTCGTCAATACCACGACAGGTAGCGCTGCGGCACAGGGCATCGGAATTAGTGTTTATAACGGTTTAAGCAACTCGGTAATGACACCCAATACCAGCTCTTCCGTGGTATTAAATAAAGAGTTTTTATTTAAAGTTGGCATGGTCAAATTGAAAAACACTTCAACCGCACCAGGCCAGGTACAATCATCTATAACGGTAGAAGTTGAAAGATTGTAAGTATCTTACTAATGCCCGTTGGTCGTTATGAATTCTCATATAGCAGAGTCAGATTGTATTAACGGGCGTATTCTCTCTGTGTTTTATTGGATTTTGAAATGAAGAAACTAATCCTGACGGCACTCATTTCCGCGACCTTCTGGTCAGGAATATCTTATGCATCGTTAACCTTAAATGCCGACAGATTGATTTATAATGAAAAAGACGGTGATGCTTCAGTTACTGTTCATAGTAATGAAGACCGTGCTTATCTTATTCAATCCTGGCTCGACGCTGGCGACAGCACGGTGAAAAAGAACTTACCGTTCGTCGTTACACCGCCACTGTTCAGACTTGCCCCCAAGAGCGATAACGTCATTCGCGTTGTTTATCTTGGTAACGGATTGCCAGCCGATCGTGAAAGCCTGTTCTGGCTGGATGTCAAAGGTGTGCCTGGGCTCAACGACGAAGAGTCGAAGGTTGAAAACCGTATGGTTCTCGCCATCAATAACCGTATCAAATTTTTCTTCCGTCCAACCGGGCTGAAGGGCGATCCGGGCGAGGCGCCCAAAAAACTCCATTGGTCTCATACCGGCAACACGGTCAAGGTTGAAAACGCTTCGCCTTTTTATACGGTACTGAGCGATATCACTATCGATAAAGAAGCCGTACCTGTATCGGTCGTGGATAACAACACGGTCATTCCGCCCTTTGGTAATAAGAGCTACAAACTCAAACATGTACCGGCCAGCGGCACGGCCGTGGAGTGGACAGCAATTAATGACTTTGGCGTGACGTCTAAACCCTTTTCACAGCGTCTTGATTAATTAACAGGACGTTATGCACGGCACAAGGATTAAGTGGCTCGCTTCATTTGTCTCATCGGTAATGTTTTCACAATCGGTGCTGGCAGGTGAATATTTCGATCCAGGTTTATTACAAGCGGTAAACGGTAACGCGGCCATCAGCGATACCAGCCTCTTAAGCCAGGGTTATCAGCCGCCAGGTACCTATCGGGTACACATTGATGTTAATGGCAATGCAGTTTTGTTCAGCAGCGTAAGGTTTGAGCTTAATAAAGAGAAACAACTTGTTCCATGTCTCTCTTTTGAAACTTATCAGAAGCTTGGGGTGAATATGAGCAAAGTGGATTCCAAAGCACAGGATAATGAAGTTAATAAAACCTGTGAACCGATGGAAGAACAATTGCCGGGTACAAAAACCACTTTTGATTTTTCAAAAATGGCGCTTGAAATTGCCATCCCCCAAACGGTACTGCGTGATGAGTCGCTCATGGGCGTTCCTGAGGAGGAATGGGACGATGGCATTCCTGCGCTTACTACAATGTACCAACTTTCCGGGCAGCAATATTTATCACGTAACGACGGGGTTTCAAACTCAGTCTTCGCTAACCTGACTAATGGCGTAAACATAGGACGCTGGCGTTATCGTAATAACTCGACGGTCAGTAATGAGGAAAGCTGGAAGAGCATCAGTAATTATGTTGAAACAGCTATCCACACCTTAAAAGGTGAATTGACCCTGGGCGATGACAGCACAACCGGAGATGTATTTGATAGTTTACTCATTAGAGGTGTGCAGCTAAGTTCGGATGATGACATGATTCCGGACCAGCTTACAGGCTTTGCGCCTATTATTCGCGGTATTGCTAAAAGTAATGCGCGCGTAACGGTGCGCGAAAACGGTAACGTTGTTTATCAACGTTCTGTGCCGCCCGGGCCTTTTGTGATAAGCGATCTGTCATCGGTATCAAATGGCGGAAAACTTGAAGTCGTAGTGACTGAAGCTGACGGCTCTGAATCGCGCAGCACTGTTGCGTACTCCAGTGTCCCACAGCTTCTGCGCGCCTGGCAGGTAAAATATAACCTGGCCGTAGGTCACTATCTTTCGTCTTCCGCATCCGGGAATAAAAAACCGGAAATTCTGCAGGCGTCGCTGTCCTGGGGCTTACCGCTTAATACTACCGTGTATGGCGGTAGTCAGTACCATGAAAAATATAAAGCGTTCAGCCTGGGTCTGGGTTTTGATTTTAAGAGCCTGGGCGGTATTGCTGTGGATGTTACGCGGAGCAGAGCGCGCCGTGAAAATACGCCAGAATATACAGGCGACATGGTACGCCTGACTTATCGTAACGATATCCCGGAAACGGATACCCAGATACAACTGGACAGCCGGTATTACCTTCATGACTACCTGTCATTCAGCGACTGGGCAGATTCTGAAACGTTATTTGACGACAAACGCACACGGCGTGAATACAACCTGACTGTTAACCAGTCAGTAACGGATGTACATAGTTTCTTTACCACGCTGAACCGCAGCGAGAACAAAGATAATTCTGTATCCCGAATGTGGCAGGTGGGCTGGAACGGTTCATACAAAATGTTTAGTTTTTCGCTGGCTTACAGCATGACGCGTAACGAAGGCGATCCGCAATGGGATAAGCAGCTGGCGCTAACACTTTCGCTGCCGCTTAGCGAAGTGTTCCCGCGCGCTCAACCCATGGTGAACTACACCGCGACATCGGGTTTGCAGGGCGACCTGTCGAATCAGGTCGGCATCACCGGCAAAGTAGGCGAGCGCCAGGATTTGAGCTGGAATACACAACTTTCTTATGCCTCGCAGCATGAGCAGAGTGATACCCAGAGCGGTTCGGCAGGCATCGACTACCAAGGCCAGTATGGCGAGATGAACGTAACCTATAACGCCGATGAAAATCAGTACGTCACCTGGAACGCATCGGGTAGTCTTGTCGCTCATCGTCATGGCATTACCGCTGGCCGTTACTCTAATAACAGCCTGGCACTGGTTGCGATTCCAGACACACCAAATGTCGCGCTGGAAGGTGGTCAAAATATCATGACCGATTCGCGAGGTTATGCTCTGGTACCAGATTTACGTGCCTATCACCGCAACCCATTAAGTATCGATACGCGAGCCAGTAAAGAGGTTGATTTTACCAGTACCTCTACTCAGGTCGTGCCAACGAAGGACGCCATTGTAATGGCCCGGTTTGTCGCGATAAATGGTCGCAAAGCGGTGCTGACCGTTAAATACAACGGCAACTATCTGCCATTTGGCGCCCGTGCGCATATTGATGGTAGCGACGACACTTATTATGTCGGTGACGCAGGGCAGGTGTATTTAAATACCGCGCCCGATAAAGGCGTCGTTCGTTTTACCTGGGGTGATAAGAAACAGTGCTCAGCGCCCCTGAATTTACCGGCGAAAACTGGTGCTAAGCTACCGGTCGCCTTACTGGATATCGAGTGCCATTAATGACGATGAAAAAGACAATTTCTCGCTTTGCTAAGGCAGCGATTCTGGCAGCGCTTTTTCATAGCAGCCTGACCATGGCGGCAAGGTGCCAAACAGAAAAACGAACTGAGCCGCTTAATTTAACCGTACCGGTATCGGTGCAGTTGCCAGCACGTATAGCAACGGAGCCAACCGGCACTGTACTCTACAGAAAAGAAGCGTCGCTGGCACAATTAACCGGCACGCATCGGACTATTACCAGCGAATGCCGCGAACAAATCCGGAAAGTGTTGAGCGGAAGGGTAACGGCTTCCCGCAGCGGTTTTAATACGTTCTCCACGACCCTGGCTGGTTTAGGGCTGCGTCTGACGGTGATTTACGACAAACCGGGCGCTACGCGCAAGGAGTGGGTATTACCGTTCAGCACACCTATTGCTGATTTATCACACGACGCTATCTCAACAGATGATATAAAGCTTCGCATTGAGGCGGTAAAAACTGGTGAAATCCAGAGTGGTACGCTGAATCTACGACTTCCGTCGATGTTATCTCTGAATGATAATTCGCTGGTAGTGAATATGGCGGTAAACGTATTAGCGGCGAAGGCGCACTGCGCCATTCAGATGTTAAACCCGCAGATTGACCTGCCGCCTATTGATGCAATTGCCCTGGAAAACAATGGAGCCAGAAAAAGTTACCCTGTAAACGTCAATTTATTATGTCTGAACACTATAAAGGCCAGTATTAATATTGAAGGCGCGAATGATTTCCAACTGCCGTCGATATTTAAAAATGTCGCTCCAGAGAACCCATCGTCAGGCGTAGGGATAGAAATGCTTTATAATAGCAGCGTCCTGTTCCCTGGAAAACCGATGGAAATCATGTTGCCACAGAAGCAAACCGGGTTTGATTTACCTCTTTTCGTACGATATGCCAGAACGGGCGAAAAAATCACGAAGGGAAATGTTAAAGCACAAATAACGTTGCGCATCAATTACCTTTAAAAAATTTGCAGCAAAAAAGAAATATGGAAGTGTAATGACTCTTTTACATAAAGAGGATATTGCGCTTCGCCTATTTCACATTCAAGGAAAATATAAGGATATTTATTATGAAAAAGACTATTTTAGGTTTGGCTGTTTCCGCACTGTTTATGGTTGGTGCTGCTCAGGCAGAAACGAATCCGAATGATGTTTCTGCAACCCTGTCGGTAACTGGTAGCGTTACTGCTAACGATTCAGTCTGCTCTGTCGATCTTTCTGATACCAGTGTAAACCTGAACGAAGACATTTCTACGATGGTTGAATCAGGTCAAAAACTGAACAACTCAAAAACTGTTGTCATGAATATCAAAGGCGATGACAATTGCAAACTTTCTCTTGAACAGGGCAAACTGGCTTATAAATTCCTTGGCACTGCGGATAGCGTTGACGGTAACGCCCTTGCAAACACCGCCAGCGGGGATGTTGCAGCAAAAGGCGTGGGTGTTGGTCTTTACAATGATAGTGATGAAGTTATCAAAGTTAACGATACTGTTACTGCAACGACCACTGGCTATTCTCTGAAATTAGGCCTGGTAAAACTGGCCGGCCAGACTGCCTCCGTAGGTTCAGTTCAAAGCGCTCTGACTATTCAGATCGAACGTCTGTAAGCATAACTCAAGCCTTCGTGGTTTCACGAAGGCTTTTTGCTTCACATAAGGATAGTGAAAATGAAAAAAGCATTAATGGCATTGGTGCTCGCTTCTTTATTTACCGCTGGCGCTGCCTGTGCTGAAGATAATTCAGCCTCGCTGCAGATTAGTGGCGCCGTTATGAAAGGTAATTCTGACTGCTATATTTATGTTGAATCCTCTGTCTCTCTGACTGGTCAAACTGACCAGCTTATTACGCAAGGGACCAACGCTACCGCACCCAAAAATTTACCTATATCTATCGGTAATGTGGGCGGCTTTTGCCCGGCGCCAGAAAAACTTTCTATCCAATTGCATGCCGTTGCGGATGATGCTGATGGTACGGTAATCGCTAATAATGATGTAAGCGAAAATGGCGCCAAAGGCGTTGGTATCGGTGTGTTTGATAAAAATAAAACACCGCTGAATATCAATGGCGGCGTGATCCCTGTTAACGGGGCGATCAGTGAAATTAATCTCCAACTGGTTAAATTAAATGGGCAAACTCCGACTGAAGGAGGCGTCCATGGCACCCTGACCCTCGATCTTGTGCGTCTGTAAGTCGGTGTGCTCCAGGATTAATTCACTTTTATACAATTTATACTTATAAGGATATTAAAATGAAAAAAGCAATTCTTGGTTTATTACTCTCTTCTTGTTTCGTCGCAGGCGCAGCGCATGCGGAAGATCGCTCCGCTGTGGTGGATATTCACGGTGTGTTAAGCGCGCCAAGCGAAGGAGATTGTTCGGTCCTTCCTTCAACCACCTCCATCGCGCTTGACGATTCAATCGATAAACTCCCGTTACAGGGTAGCAGTGCAGCTCATCTCAAAAGCACTTTTACCGTGACGGTTGGCGGTGATCTGACTTGCATCGATAAAATTGAATCGGGTCGGGTCGGGATTAAATTCACGGGCACGGTTGATAATGCCAATGGAACAGTGCTTGCCAATATGGCTACCAGCGAAGGCGCTGCGAAAGGTGTAGGGGTTGGTCTCTATAACCCTGACGGCAGTCCGCTCAATATTACTACTTACCGTCCAATTATAAATCCTACTACGCCAATTGGTCTGGGCTTACAAATAGTGCGGCTTGATGGTCAGACGCCGGAAGCAGGCAGTATTCAAAGTGCCATGACAATTGAGGTCGTGCGCCTCTGAAAAAACGGATGATTAATTCTATCATTTTTTTGAATGAGAAATTATTATGAAGAAAATAGCATTAAGCCTCGCCTTGGGTGCTGCGCTTATTGCCGGTTCGATTCCGGTACAAGCGCAGGATATCGGGCAAGACATGGTGATCTACGGTCGGCTGCAAACAGCGGCAAGCGGCTGCACCGTATTAATGAGCAAATATGTGCTTACCCTTCATCATGAAAATGAAAAATTACCTGTTCAGGGTAGTGATATTAACCCTTTCAATGCAGACGACCATGTTTATGTGCAACTGGGCGGCAAAAGCTGCGATGCCGATGAAGGCTATAAAAATATTGGCCTGAAATTCCTTGGTACTGCGGATAGCATTGAAGGAAATACTCTGGCCAATACGGATACCAGCAGCACCGCCGCACAGGGCGTTGGTATTCAAATGACCGATATGAAACATAACCTTATTACACCCAATGTGACCATTGCCACCTTCCCGAGTGCGGATAAGAATGGCGAGGCAACCAATTTAACGGCTTCTTTCCCACTTTACCTTTCCCTGGTGAGCCTGAAAGGCCAGCAGTCGACGCAGGGTAACGTCTCGACAAACCTGACGGTGCAGATTGAACGTCTGTAAAGGGCGCGGTGTGGGCGCACCAGACCGTACGTACTCATTAATTAGGACATAATGATATGAAAAAATTACTGTCAGGCCTGATAAGCGCGACGCTACTTTTAGCCAGCGCAGCGCAGGCTAAAGATATGGCCGCGCATATAGCGATTTCAGGCACGCTGAGACCGGCTGAATTTTCATGCAGCGTAGGATTAAGCGAAAGTTCGGTGTCTGTTCTGGAAAACTCAGATACGCTGATTAAGCAGGGTGATAATGCCACTTCACCCGTTATCATTCATGTCACTGTTTTTGGCGGTGCAGAATGCGACAAACTGGTGGAAGAAGGTAAAATTGCCTATAAATTCACCGGCGCTGCCGATGATGCTGATGGCACGGTGCTGGCAAACTCCCTGACTGATGAAACCGCAGCAAAAGGCGTAGGTATCGGTATTTTCAACGGCCAGAATGAATTGGTGCCGGTAAACACAGGTCGCCTGGGTGCGCAAGGCGGAAGCGCTTTCGGTCTGCAAATGGTGCAGCTAACTAATCAGGAAGCGGTTGCGGGTAATATTAATAGCACTGTAACTGTGGAGATTGAGCGTCTTTAAAAACACATGCCTGGCCTGGACAGACATTTTTCCGTGGCTGACGCAAGCCGGGCATCAGGTTTATTAATAGATTTGCTCAATAAGTTTTTTTATTACCGCAAGCCAGTTATCGGTTATGTAATAAAAAATCAATTACGGTATCTGTTAGCTAAAAGCTGACAGCCCGGCCATTTATCTTTGCCACAAAAAAGACTTAAAGCCTGTTTAATAGCAATTAAAAATTTTAATAAAAACGCAATTAACTAACAAGGAGGTGGCAGGCATAATCATACGGATCTGCATTTATTATCTTTTATCAATTTTAAGGTAATCAAAATGAAAAATAAACTTATCGGTTTCTCGATAATTTCGTTCATTGCTCTAAGTACGGCGCATGCCGAAGATTCGAGCTCTGTGCTTTCTGTCTCAGGTACGGTGACCGCAATCTCTACGGCATGCCAGATTGAATTGAATAAAAGCAGCATCAATCTTACTGCTGATACCAGCAGTATCATCAAGCAAGGCGCTAAATCTACCTCTATTGCACCCTTTTCAATGTCTGTCTGGGGTGTGGATAACAACTCAACCTGCGCTCAAAAATTGTGGAAAGGCAAAATAGCGGTCAGGTTCGTTGGCACGCACGACAACGCTGATGGCACCACATTTGCTAATACATCGACTGGCGAGGAAGCCGCTGGTGGCGTCGGTATCGGTATTTTTGAAACCAATAACACGCCTGTTGATATTAACCAGCCCTATCTGCTGGGTGATAAGTCAACTGTTGCTGTGAAATACTTAGGGCTCCAGCTCGTTGAACTTAACGGGCAGACGGCGACAAAAGGCAAAGTAACAGGTGATATGACTTTCCAGATTGAACGGCTTTAATCATCGCGCCCATCGCAAGGTGGGCGTTTTTGATGCTATGCATTTATTCAAACCATAAAGGTAGTCATAAACCGCAGGCTCAGCGTTGCGAAAAGCCATTTCACCAGACACGCCCCCAGGCTTTAACCATTTTACCTCATCCCCCCAGCTATAAGCCCTGCTATGAAGGGATCATGACAATAGCCAGGTTTACGTCAGATAAAACCCTTTTTAATGCTTTTAATGATAGTAGCCTTAACTATGCAATCGTTTGCTTTTGCGCGACTCTCCGCTAGAATGTCCGCTTTTACGCCAGGGGATTGCCGAAGATGTCCACAAACGCATTAGAGTCGGAAAATGCGCAACCGATTGCGTCCGCGCAGAATAGTGAATTGATTTATCGCCTGGAAGATAGGCCCCCACTACCGCAAACCCTGTTTGCCGCCTGTCAGCATCTGCTGGCGATGTTCGTGGCTGTCATCACGCCCGCGCTGTTGATTTGCCAGGCGCTCGGCTTACCCGCTCAGGACACGCAGCACATCATCAGCATGTCCCTGTTCGCCTCCGGCGTGGCGTCGATAATTCAGATCAAAGCCTGGGGGCCGGTGGGCTCCGGGCTGCTGTCCATTCAGGGCACCAGCTTCAACTTTGTCGCCCCGCTGATTATGGGCGGCACCGCCCTGAAAACCGGCGGCGCCGACGTGCCGACCATGATGGCCGCGCTCTTCGGCACGCTGATGCTGGCGAGCTGCACCGAAATGGTTATCTCCCGCGTACTCCATCTCGCGCGCCGCATTATCACGCCGCTGGTCTCCGGCGTGGTGGTGATGATTATTGGCCTGTCGCTGATCCAGGTCGGACTGACGTCCATCGGCGGCGGCTATGCGGCGATGAACGATCACACCTTCGGCGCGCCGAAAAACCTGTTGCTGGCGGGTGCAGTGCTGGCGGTGATCATCCTGCTCAACCGCCAGCGCAATCCGTACCTGCGCGTCGCGTCGCTGGTGATCGCGATGGCCGTCGGCTATCTGCTGGCGTGGGGAATGGATATGCTGCCTGCGCACAGCGCGCCTGCCAATGACGCGCTGATCATGGTGCCGACGCCGCTCTATTACGGCCTCGGCATCGACTGGAACCTGCTGGTGCCGCTGATGCTGGTCTTTATGATCACCTCGCTGGAAACCATCGGCGATATCACGGCCACCTCTGACGTCTCCGAACAGCCTGTCTCCGGGCCGCTGTATATGAAACGCCTGAAGGGCGGCGTGCTGGCGAATGGCCTGAACTCGTTTGTTTCCGCCGTGTTTAATACCTTCCCGAACTCCTGCTTCGGGCAGAACAACGGCGTTATCCAGCTCACCGGCGTCGCCAGCCGCTATGTCGGTTTTGTGGTGGCGCTGATGCTGATTGTGCTGGGCCTGTTCCCGGCAGTCAGCGGCTTTGTGCAGCATATTCCGGAGCCGGTACTGGGCGGCGCGACTATCGTGATGTTCGGCACCATTGCAGCCTCCGGCGTGCGTATCGTCTCCCGCGAGCCGTTAAATCGCCGCGCTATCATGATTATCGCGCTGTCGCTGGCGGTGGGTCTTGGCGTCTCGCAGCAGCCGCTGATCCTGCAGTTCGCGCCGGACTGGGTGAAAAACCTGCTCTCCTCTGGCATCGCCGCGGGCGGGATTACCGCTATTGTGCTGAATCTGATTTTTCCGCCGGAAAAACAGACCGAGGCCTGATCCCCTCCCGATGGCGGCGCCACGCCGCCATCGCAGACACCTGCGTTGACAATCCCCGCCTTGAGCAATTCGCCTGAATAGTGCATAAATCCATCATCGGAAGTTCACAGGATGGAAGACAATGAAATTTCTCGGAAAGCTCATCATTGCGCTGCTTGTTGCCGTTCTGCTGATTCTGCTCGCCCTGTATGCGCTGTTGCAGACGCGCTGGGGCGCGGGCTGGCTCACCGGCTGGGTGAACCA
>Ga0157365_10000016_pt1 | contig 118736 bp, 100 predicted proteins | sample AttsexASBM3_FD_111478 | JGI IMG/M metagenome (GOLD analysis project Ga0157365, IMG submission 111478) | Fungus gardens microbial communities from leaf cutter ant in Ribeirão Preto, State of São Paulo, Brazil - Atta sexdens ASBM3 | ecosystem: Host-associated > Fungi > Mycelium > Unclassified ...
ACGAACAGAATTTGCCTGGCGGCTGTAGCGCGGTGGTCCCACCTGACCCCATGCCGAACTCAGAAGTGAAACGCCGTAGCGCCAATGGTAGTGTGGGGCCTCCCCATGCGAGAGTAGGGAACTGCCAGGCATCAAATAAAGAACCCCTCAGCGATGCTGAGGGGTTTTTGCTTTTTGGGCACCAGATAACAACGGCAGACCCGCCTTTTTCCCTCCCCATAACCCGCAACCCTGCGCCCGCTCTGCGCGATATCCCTTTCACCCTTCAGATCGCTATTCTATTCCCGTGAAACATTTTCACCTTATGCTGGCATGCTCGACATTCACGCCATTCCTGGTTATTGTTGGCTGTCTGGATGTCTAAACGTATAAACGTGTGTTATGAGGTAAGGTTATGCCGATTCGGGTGCCTGATGAGTTGCCAGCCGTAAATTTTTTGCGTCAGGAAAATGTCTTCGTGATGACCACATCACGCGCCAGCGTGCAGGAAATCCGCCCGCTGAAGGTATTGATCCTCAATCTGATGCCGAAGAAAATCGAAACGGAAAATCAGTTCCTGCGGCTTCTCTCCAACTCGCCGTTGCAGGTCGATATCCGCCTGCTGCGCATCGACAGCCGCGAGTCACGCAACACGCCCGCAGAGCATCTCAACAACTTCTACTGTAACTTCGAAGATATCTGCAACGACAACTATGACGGCTTAATCGTCACCGGCGCCCCGCTGGGCCTGGTGGAGTTCAACAATGTCGCTTACTGGCCACAAATTAAGCAGGTGCTGGAATGGGCGAAAGAGCACGTCACCTCAACGCTTTTTGTCTGTTGGGCCGTGCAGGCCGCACTGAACATCCTGTATGGCATCCCTAAACAGACGCGGCAGGAGAAAATCTCCGGCGTCTACGAGCATCACATCACGCAGCCACATGCTCTGCTGACTAAAGGCTTTGACGACTCCTTCCTTGCTCCACATTCACGCTATGCGGATTTCCCGGCGGCGCTGATCCGCGACTACACCGATCTCGATATCCTTGCTGAGTCAGAAGAAGGCGATGCTTACCTGTTCGCCAGTAAAGACAAGCGCATCGCGTTTGTCACCGGCCACCCGGAATATGACGCCCTGACGCTCGCCGGCGAATATTTCCGTGACGTGGAAGCGGGTCTTTCGCCATGCGTACCCTATAACTATTTTCCGGATGACGATCCCACAAAAACGCCGCGCGCCACCTGGCGCAGCCACGGCAACCTGCTCTTTACCAACTGGCTCAACTATTACGTTTATCAGATTACCCCATACGATCTGCGGCATATGAACCCTACGCTCGAATAAAACACCACGCACGCGATCCTTAAGCGTTTCAGCACGCTCCATAAGGCACCTTCGGGTGCCTTATTTGTTTTTGAAAATCACTTCACTCTTAATAATTACTTTATTTGCACTAAATTCAATTGCTTACTGCGTTTCATTTATAAAAATGGAAATTGTTTTTGATTTTGAAATTAGATTGAGTAGTCTTAATGATGCTGTACGAAATCTGAACGTGACAGATCGCGTACGCCAGCAATGAGGAATCTTTTGGATCAAAACCGAGGAGCGCTGCTATGAATCAACAGGCCATTACCGCAGAACTGGCGTTCAGCCAGCCCTTTGGCGAGCAGGAACGACAGATCCTGACGCCAGAAGCCGTCGAGTTTCTTACTGAACTGGTGGCCCGTTTTACGCCGCAGCGCAACAGCCTGCTCGCGGCGCGCCAGCAGGTACAGCATGATATCGACAGCGGCAAGCTGCCAGATTTCCTTTCGGAAACGGCTTCCATAAGAAGTGGTGACTGGAAAATTCGCGGTATTCCTGACGATCTGCTCGACCGCCGCGTCGAGATAACAGGCCCGGTCGATCGCAAAATGGTGATCAACGCGCTCAATGCCAACGTCAAAGTGTTTATGGCCGATTTTGAGGATTCACTGGCGCCTGCCTGGAGCAAAGTGATCGAGGGCCAGGTCAACCTGCGCGATGCGATAAAAGGCACTATCACCTGGACCAACGAAGCAGGTAAAATTTATCAGCTCAAGCCCGACCCGGCGGTTCTGGTCTGCCGCGTGCGTGGCCTGCATCTGCCGGAAAAACATGTCACCTGGCGTGACGAGCCGATCCCCGGCAGCCTCTTTGACTTCGCACTCTATTTCTTCCACAACCATAAAAATCTGCTGGCCAAAGGCAGTGGCCCTTACTTCTACCTGCCGAAAACTCAGTCCTGGCGTGAAGCCGCCTGGTGGAGCGAGGTGTTCAGCTATGCCGAAGACCGCTTCAGCCTGCCGCGCGGCACCATCAAAGCCACCCTGCTTATCGAGACGCTGCCTGCGGTGTTTCAGATGGACGAAATCCTGCACGCGCTGCGCGACCATATCGTCGGGCTCAACTGCGGCCGCTGGGATTACATCTTCAGCTATATCAAGACCCTCAAAAATCATCCGGATCGTGTCCTGCCGGACAGACAATCCGTGACGATGGACAAACCCTTCCTGAACGCGTATTCGCGGCTGCTGATTAAAACCTGTCATCGCCGCGGCGCGTTCGCGATGGGCGGCATGGCGGCATTCATTCCCAGCAAAGAGAGCGAGCGCAACACCTGGGTGCTTAATAAAGTGAAGGCGGATAAAGAGCTCGAAGCCGCCAACGGTCATGACGGCACCTGGATTGCGCACCCGGGCCTCGGCGATACGGTCATGGCCGTGTTCGACCGCGCCCTCGGCGAGCATAAAAATCAGCTGCATGTGCTGCGCAACGATGACGCGCCCATTACCGCAGAACAACTCCTTGAGCCGTGCCCCGGCGAGCGCACTGAAGAGGGCATGCGCGCCAATATCCGCGTGGCGGTGCAATACATCGAAGCCTGGATCTCCGGCAACGGCTGCGTGCCGATTTATGGCCTGATGGAAGATGCCGCGACGGCGGAGATCTCGCGCACCTCCATCTGGCAGTGGATCCATCATCAGAAAACGCTCAGCAATGGCAGACAGGTCACGAAAGACTTGTTCCGCCAGATGCTCGCCGAAGAGATGTTAGTCATTCAGGAAGAGCTGGGCGAGCAGCGCTACAGCCACGGCCGCTTTGATGAAGCCGCCCGCCTGATGGAACAAATTACCACCTCTGATGAACTGATCGACTTCCTGACGCTGCCTGGCTATCGCCTGCTGGCCTGAACCTACACCATAACAAAACGGAGCATCTGCCATGAAAACGACTCGTACCCAACAAATTCAGCAGTTAGAGCAGGAATGGACACACCCGCGCTGGGAAGGCATTCGTCGTCCTTACAGCGCGCAGGACGTGGTGAAATTACGCGGTTCGGTTAACCCGGAATGTACGCTGGCGCAGCTCGGCGCGGCCCGGATGTGGCGTCTGCTGCACGGGGAGTCGAAAAAAGGTTACGTCAACAGTCTCGGCGCGCTGACCGGCGGCCAGGCGCTGCAACAGGCGAAGGCGGGGATCGAGGCGGTCTATCTTTCCGGCTGGCAGGTGGCGGCGGACGCTAACCTCGCGGCCAGCATGTACCCGGATCAATCGCTCTATCCGGCTAACTCGGTTCCGGCAGTGGTGGAGCGGATCAACAATACCTTTCGTCGCGCCGATCAGATCCAGTGGGCGGCGGGCATTGAGCCGGGCGATCCGCGCTATGTCGACTATTTCCTGCCGATCGTGGCCGATGCCGAGGCGGGGTTTGGCGGCGTGCTCAATGCGTTCGAGTTAATGAAGGCCATGATTGAAGCCGGCGCGGCGGCGGTGCATTTTGAAGATCAGCTCGCCTCGGTGAAAAAGTGCGGCCATATGGGCGGCAAAGTGCTGGTGCCGACGCAGGAGGCTATCCAGAAGCTGGTGGCGGCACGCCTGGCGGCCGACGTGATGGGCGTACCGACGCTGCTTATTGCGCGCACTGATGCCGACGCGGCAGATCTCATCACCTCCGACTGCGATCCGTATGACAGCGAATTTATTACCGGCGAGCGCACCAGCGAAGGCTTCTTCCGCACCCGCGCAGGTGTCGAGCAGGCCATCAGCCGCGGACTCGCCTACGCGCCTTATGCGGATCTCGTGTGGTGCGAAACCTCCACGCCGGATCTCGACCAGGCCCGTCGCTTCGCCGAAGCTATCCACGCGCGCTTCCCCGGCAAGCTGCTGGCTTACAACTGCTCGCCGTCTTTCAACTGGAAGAAAAAACTCGATGACAAAACCATCGCGTCTTTCCAGGAGGAGCTGTCGGCGATGGGTTACAAATACCAGTTTATTACGCTCGCAGGCATCCACAGCATGTGGTTCAACATGTTCGATCTCGCCCACGCCTACGCGCAGGGCGAAGGGATGAAGCATTACGTCGAGAAAGTGCAGCAGCCGGAGTTCGCCGCAGGTAAAGAGGGCTACACCTTCGTCTCGCACCAGCAGGAAGTGGGCACCGGCTATTTCGACAACGTGACGACCATCATTCAGGGCGGCGCGTCGTCCGTCACGGCGCTGACAGGCTCGACCGAAGAAGCGCAGTTCTGACGACGTTTATGGCGGGGGGCGCTAACGCTGACCCGCCCTGGGTTCCACGATGGCGCGCTGTCGCTTTGTGGCACTGTAGGGCGGGTAAGCGAAGCGCACCCGCCATTGAATGATGGCGCACATCGCTCACAGTCACCGGCTGACGCCTTCCACTTTCACACACGGAGCCTGCCTATGCCGTCGCGTGGACTCGAACTCCTCATCGCTCAAACCATCCTGCAAGGGTTTGACGCGCAATATGGCCGCTTTCTGGAGATCACGGCGGGCGCGCAGCACCGCTTTGAGCAGGCCGACTGGCACGCTGTCCAGCAGGCGATGAAAAGCCGTATCCACCTCTACGATCATCACGTCGGGCTGGTGGTGGAGCAACTGCGCTGCATCATGGAAGGAAAGGCCACCGACGCGGACTTCCTGCTGCGCGTAAAGCGCCACTACACCGATCTTCTTCCCGACTACCCGCGCTTTGAAATAGCCGAAAGCTTTTTCAACTCGGTCTACTGTCGGCTCTACGATCACCGCTCCCTGACGCCGGAGCGGCTCTTTATTTTCAGCTCTCAACCGGAGCGACGTTTTCGCACCATCGCGCGCCCGCTCGCCAAAACGTTTTTCCCGGAGCAGGGCTGGCAACCGTTGCTCGCCACCTTGCTTGGCGATCTGCCGCTGCGTCTGCCGTGGCAGGATTTAACGCGCGACATTCGCTACATCATCGCGCATCTCGGTGAAACGCTCGGCTCGGCGCGGCTCGCCCAGGCGCATCTGGAAGTGGCCAACGAACTGTTTTACCGCAACAAAGCCGCCTGGCTGGTGGGTAAACTGCGCCTGCCTGACGCCACGCTGCCTTTCCTGCTGCCGATTCATCGCAGCGACGACGGCGAACTCTTCGTCGACACCTGCCTCACCGGCAGCGCCGGAGCCAGTATCGTCTTCGGCTTCGCCCGCTCCTATTTCATGGTCTATGCGCCGCTGCCCGCCGCGCTCGTCGAGTGGCTGCGTGAAATCCTGCCGGGTAAAACCACGGCGGAGCTCTACATGGCGATTGGCTGTCAGAAACACGCCAAAACCGAAAGCTACCGCGAATACCTTCACTATCTGCGCCATGCCGATGAGCAGTTCATCGAGGCGCCCGGCATTCGCGGCATGGTGATGCTGGTCTTCACGCTGCCGGGGTTCGACCGGGTGTTTAAAGTCATCAAAGACCGTTTCGCCCCGCAGAAGGAGATGAGCGAAGCGCACGTGCGCGCCTGCTATCAGCTGGTTAAAGAACACGACCGCGTCGGGCGCATGGCGGATACCCAGGAATTTGAGAATTTCGTTATCGAAAAACGGCGTATCAGCCCGGCGCTGATGGCGCTGCTGCAACAAGAGGTCGGGCAGAAGCTCACCGACATGGGCGACGCCATTTCCATCAGCCATCTTTATATTGAGCGGCGAATGGTGCCGCTCAACCTCTGGCTTGAGCAGGCGACCGGCCAGCAGTTGCGCGACGCCATCGAAGAATATGGCAACGCTATCCGCCAGCTCGCCGCCGCCAATATCTTCCCCGGCGATATGCTGTTTAAAAACTTCGGCGTCACGCGCCACGGACGGGTCGTTTTCTACGATTACGACGAGATCTGCTACATGACCGAGGTGAACTTTCGCGATATCCCGCCGCCGCGCTACCCGGAAGACGAGCTCAGCGCCGAACCCTGGTACAGCGTCGCCCCCGGCGACGTCTTCCCGGAAGAGTTTCGCCACTGGCTCTGCGCCGACCCGAAAATCGGCCCGCTGTTTGAAGAGATGCACAGCGACCTGTTCAGCGCCAGCTACTGGCGCGCGCTACAGACGCGCATTCGTGAAGGGCATGTGGAGGATGTGTATGCGTACCGCCGAAGGCAGCGGTTCTGTGTCCGCTGGCCAGGTCAGAGCGCCGACCTGGAGAGTCTCATTTCCGGGCTGACGCCCTCGACGGTGAGCGAAGGGTAGAAGCAAAACAGGCCGGATGCGCAGCCGCTCCGGCCTTGTCGTATAACACGTTGACCGCTTTAACGAACGCCACCGTAAGCCAGCGTAACTTCTTTTGCCGCCCGGATCACCAGCGCGCCCAGCTCCGTTACGCGATCGTCGGTCATGCGTGAAATGGGCCCGGAAATGGAGATCGCGGCGAACGCCTCGCGGTGCTCGTCATAAATACATGCCGCTACGCAGCGCAGGCCGAGCGCGTGCTCTTCATCGTCAAAGGAGTAGCCGCGCTTGCGCGTCTGGGCGAGATCGTCTTTCAGGTGCGCGGGCGCGACCAGCGTCGCATGCGTATAGGCTTTCAGCCCCTGACGGTGCAGCAGCGCCGAGACCTCTTCATCACCGAGCTGCGATAAAAACGCTTTGCCGGCGCCGGAGGCGTGCATCGGCAGCTTGCCGCCAATCGGCGCGGACATACGCATCAGCTGATTACACTGCACCTGGTCGATAATAATCGCCTGATGATCGCTCTTATCGAGCACGGCCAGGTTCACGGTTTCGCCGGAATCTTCCATCAGCGTGCGCAGAATCGGATGGACAATCGCCAGCAGGTTACGGCTCTGCAGAAAACTGCTGCCGATAATAAACGCGTGCGCGCCAATCGCCCAGTGGCCTAAATCGCCGACCTGGCGCACAAAACCCAGCTGCTGCATGGTGGTCAGCAGACGATGCGTGGTGGAATTCGGCAAACCAGCCTGTTGCGCCAGTTCGGTCAGCGCCACGCTGCCCTGCGATTCGGCGATCCACTCCAGCAGTTTCAGGCCGCGCGTGAGCGACTGCACCTGGCCCGTCGCCTGCGGCGCGGCGGCAGCGGTGGCGTTACGGGGCTTTTTGCCACGTTTGGCGGGTACGGCAGCGACCATAGCGGCCTCCTTTTCTGTATCGTGGAAATCATTTTCGTTTTATTTGGCGATAATGCAACCGCCAGGCAACTCATCGGATCAGTCAATAATGAACATGTCTCAAGTTACCGCCGCGCGCCTTTCCCGCCCGATCGCTTTATGCCAGTATGGTTTGCTGGCCTTTCCGGCCTGGGTTGAGTCGAGTATCAGGAGCATATGTGAGTAGCAAAACTGAACAGCTGCACCGGCAACTAGCTGAACGCATTATGGTGCTGGACGGCGGTATGGGCACCATGATCCAGAGCTATCGTCTGGATGAAGAGGATTTCCGCGGCGCGCGTTTTGCCGACTGGCCGTGCGATCTTAAAGGCAACAACGATCTGCTGGTGCTCACAAAGCCTGACATCATCGCGGCTATTCACTACGCCTACTTCGAAGCGGGCGCCGATATTATCGAAACCAACACCTTCAACTCGACGACCATCGCGATGGCCGATTACCAGATGGAATCGCTGTCGGCGGAAATCAACCTGGAGGCCGCGAAACTTGCCCGCGCCTGTGCCGACGAATGGACGGCGCGGACGCCGGAAAAACCGCGCTATGTAGCCGGTGTGTTAGGGCCCACTAACCGCACAGCGTCTATTTCTCCTGATGTTAACGATCCGGCCTTTCGAAATGTCACCTTTGACCAGCTGGTGGACGCCTACCGCGAATCCACGCGCGCGCTGATCGAAGGCGGCTCGGATCTTATCCTTATCGAAACCGTGTTCGACACGCTCAACGCCAAGGCCGCGATTTTCGCCGTGAAGGCGGAGTTCGAAGCGCTCGGCGTCGAGCTGCCCGTCATGATTTCCGGCACCATTACCGACGCCTCGGGCCGCACGCTGTCGGGCCAGACCACCGAGGCGTTTTACAACTCGCTGCGTCACGCCGACGCGCTGACGTTTGGCCTTAACTGCGCGCTGGGCCCCGATGAGCTGCGCCAGTACGTGGCCGAGCTGTCGCGCATCGCCGAATGCTACGTCACCGCGCACCCCAACGCCGGGCTGCCGAACGCCTTTGGCGAATATGATTTAGATGCCGACGTCATGGCCGCGCAGATCCGCGAGTGGGCGGAGTCGGGCTTTTTAAATATCGTCGGCGGCTGCTGCGGCACCACGCCGGAACATATCGCGGCCATGTGCCGTGCGGTGGACGGCGTGCCGCCGCGCAAACTTCCGGCCGTGCCGGTCGCCTGCCGCCTGGCGGGCCTTGAGCCGCTCAATATCGGCGACGATTCGCTGTTTGTGAACGTCGGCGAGCGCACCAACGTCACCGGCTCCGCCAAATTCAAGCGCCTTATCAAAGAAGAGAAATACAGCGAGGCGCTGGACGTGGCGCGCCAGCAGGTCGAGAGCGGCGCGCAGATTATCGATATCAACATGGATGAGGGGATGCTCGACGCCGAAGCGGCGATGGTGCGTTTCCTCAATCTCATCGCCGGCGAGCCGGACATCGCCCGCGTGCCCATCATGATCGACTCCTCGAAATGGGATGTCATCGAAAAAGGCCTGAAGTGCATTCAGGGCAAGGGCATCGTTAACTCCATTTCGATGAAAGAGGGCGTCGAAACGTTCGTACATCACGCAAAACTGGTGCGCCGCTACGGCGCGGCAGTCGTGGTGATGGCGTTTGACGAAGTGGGCCAGGCCGACACCCGCGAGCGCAAAATCGAAATTTGCCGCCGGGCGTACAAAATTCTCACGGAAGAGGTGGGCTTCCCGCCGGAAGATATTATCTTCGACCCGAACATTTTCGCGGTCGCAACGGGCATCGACGAGCACAACAACTACGCGCAGGATTTTATCGGCGCGTGTGAAGACATTAAACGCGAGCTGCCGCACGCGCTGATCTCCGGCGGCGTCTCGAACGTGTCGTTCTCGTTTCGCGGCAACGATCCGGTGCGTGAAGCCATTCACGCCGTGTTCCTCTACTACGCTATCCGTAACGGCATGGACATGGGCATCGTGAACGCCGGGCAGCTCGCGATTTACGACGACCTCCCGGCCGAGCTGCGCGACGCCGTGGAAGACGTGATCCTCAACCGGCGTGCTGACGGCACCGAGCGGCTGCTGGCGCTGGCCGAAAAATATCGCGGCAGCAAAAGCGATGCGGCGGCTGACACTCAGCAGGCCGAATGGCGCTCGTGGGACGTGAAAAAGCGTCTCGAATATTCTCTGGTGAAAGGCATCACCGAATTTATCGAACAGGATACCGAAGAGGCGCGCCAGCAGGCCGCGCGCCCGATTGAGGTTATTGAAGGGCCGCTGATGGACGGCATGAATGTCGTCGGCGATCTCTTCGGCGAAGGCAAAATGTTCCTGCCGCAGGTGGTGAAATCCGCGCGCGTCATGAAGCAGGCGGTGGCGTACCTGGAGCCCTATATTCAGGCGAGCAAAGAGGTCGGCAAGAGCAACGGCAAAATCGTGCTCGCGACCGTAAAAGGCGACGTGCATGACATCGGCAAAAATATCGTCGGCGTGGTGCTCCAGTGCAACAACTACGAGATTATCGATCTCGGCGTGATGGTGCCGACCGATAAAATCCTCAAAACCGCGCGCGAAGTGAACGCTGATATCATCGGGCTGTCCGGGCTGATTACGCCGTCGCTCGATGAGATGGTTAACGTGGCGAAAGAGATGGAGCGCCAGGGCTTTACGCTGCCGCTGCTGATTGGCGGCGCTACCACCTCCAAAGCGCATACGGCGGTGAAAATCGAGCAGAACTACAGCGGGCCGACCGTCTATGTGCAGAACGCCTCGCGCACCGTGGGCGTGGTCTCCTCGCTGCTCTCCGACACGCTGCGTGACGACTTTGTGGCGCGCACCCGTAAAGAGTATGAAACCGTGCGTATTCAGCATGCGCGCAAAAAGCCGCGCACGCCGCCGGTGACGCTCGCCGCTGCGCGCGAGAACGATCTGGCGTTCGACTGGGAGAGCTACACGCCGCCCGTCGCGCACCGTCTGGGCGTTGAAGAAGTGACGGCAAGCATTGAGACGCTGCGTAACTACATCGACTGGACGCCGTTCTTTATGACCTGGTCGCTGGCCGGGAAATACCCGCGCATTCTTGAAGATGAGATTGTCGGCGAAGAGGCGCAGCGGCTGTTTAAAGACGCCAATGAGATGCTGGACGCGCTAAGCGCCAATAAATCGCTCACGCCGCGCGGCGTGGTGGGGATCTTCCCGGCGAACCGCGTTGGCGACGATATCGAAATCTACCGTGACGAGACGCGCACGCATGTATTGTCAGTGAGCCATCACTTACGTCAGCAGACCGAGAAAGTGGGCTTTGCGAACTATTGTCTGGCGGATTTCGTGGCGCCGAAGCACAGCGGCAAAGCCGATTACCTCGGCGCGTTTGCCGTCACCGGCGGGCTGGAGGAGGACGCGCTCGCGGAAGCCTTCGACGCGCAGCACGATGATTACAATAAAATCATGGTGAAAGCGGTGGCGGACCGTCTGGCGGAGGCGTTCGCCGAGTACCTGCATGAGCGCGTGCGTAAAGTGCTGTGGGGTTATGCGCCATATGAGAACCTCAGCAATGAAGAGCTCATCCGCGAAAACTATCAGGGCATCCGTCCGGCGCCTGGCTACCCGGCCTGCCCGGAGCACACCGAAAAAGCGGCCATTTGGGCGCTGCTCGACGTGGAAAACCGTATCGGCATGAAGCTCACCGAATCCTACGCCATGTGGCCCGGCGCGTCGGTGTCCGGCTGGTATTTCAGCCACCCGGAGAGCAAATACTTCGCCGTCGCGCAGATCCAGCGCGACCAGGTGGAAGACTACGCTAAGCGCAAAGGTATGAGCGTGAGCGACGTGGAGCGGTGGCTGGCGGCGAACCTCGGCTACGACGCCGAGTAGTTTCACCCTCCTGGCCTGGCTTGCTCGCCCTCTTGTGCCTGGGCTGTACGCCTGTGGGTGCGCTGCGCTTACCCACCCTACAAATTCGCAGGATGTATTAGTAGGGCGGGTAAGCGCAGCGCACCCGCCGTTGATGCTGGCATCCGCCATTGATGCCATCCGCCATAAATCACCGTCCCGCCGACTTCCTCTCATTAACCTCTTATAATGATGACAGGCGCGTTCGATAACCTGTTGATGCGCCTCGTCTCACGACACTCAGGAACCCTCATTGTAAGGAGAAGCCGTGTTAACGCTGTTACACCTGCTTTCTGCTGTGGCGCTGCTGGTCTGGGGCACACACATTGTGCGTACCGGCGTCATGCGCGTCTTCGGCGCGCGCTTGCGCAGCGTGCTTAGCCGCAGCGTAGAGAAAAAACCGCTCGCCTTCTGCGCGGGCATTGGCGTGACGGCGCTGGTGCAAAGCAGCAATGCCACCACGATGCTCGTCACCTCGTTTGTCGCGCAGGAGCTGGTGGCGCTCACGCCTGCGCTGGTTATCGTGCTCGGCGCCGATGTCGGGACGGCGCTAATGGCGCGCGTGCTGACGTTCGATCTCTCCTGGCTCTCGCCGCTGCTGATTTTCATCGGCGTCATCTTCTTTCTGGGCCGCAAACAGACCCGCGCCGGGCAACTGGGACGCGTCGCCATCGGGCTTGGGCTGATCCTTCAGGCGCTGGAGCTTATCGTGCAGGCGGTCACGCCCATCACCAACGCCTCCGGCGTGCAGGTTATTTTCGCCTCGCTCACCGGCGATCTCATGCTCGATGCGCTGATCGGCGCGATGTTCGCCGTCATCAGCTATTCAAGCCTGGCGGCGGTACTGCTCACCGCCACGCTCACCGCCACGGATGTTATCTCGTTTGAGGTGGCGCTTTGTCTGGTTATCGGCGCGAACTTAGGCTCCGGCCTGCTGGCGATGCTCAACAACGGGGCCGCCAGCCCGGCGGCGCGACGCGTGGCGCTCGGCAGCCTGCTGTTTAAGCTGGTGGGCAGCCTGCTGGTACTGCCTTTCGTACACCTGCTGGCGCAAACGCTGCATAAGCTGCCGCTGGAGGAGTCGGAGCTGGTCATCTACTTCCACGTTTTCTACAACCTCATCCGTTGTCTGGCGATGGTGCCGTTCGCGGGCTGGATGGCGCGGCTGTGCCAGCGCCTGATTGCCGATGCGCCGGAAACCGATCTGCGCATGAAGCCGCGCCATCTCGACCCCAGCGCGCTGGACACCCCGGCGCTCGGGCTTGCCAACGCGGCGCGCGAAACGCTGCGCATCGGCGATGTGCTGGAACAGATGCTGGAGGTCTACGGCAAGGTGATGCACGGCGAGCCGCGCCAGGAAAAGGCGCTGCGACGGCTTGCCGATGATGTCGACGTGCTCTATACCGCCATTAAGCTCTACATGGCGCGCATGCCGAAAGAAGACCTGGCGGAGGACGAAGCGAAGCGCTGGGCGGAAATCATTGAGATGTCGCTCAACCTTGAACAGGCGGCGGATATCCTGGAGCGCATGGGCAGCGAGGTGGCGGATAAATCCCTCGCCGCGCGCCGCGCGTTCTCGCCGGAAGGCGTCAAAGAGCTGGACACCCTGCTGAGCCAGCTTACCGCCAACCTGAAGCTGAGCCTGTCGGTCTTTTTCTCCGGCGATGTGCCGAGCGCCCGCCGCCTGCGGCGCTACAAGCATCGTTTCCGCATTCTTAACCGCCGCTATGCGCACGCGCACGTGGACCGGTTGCATCAGCAAAACGTGCAGAGCATCGAAACCAGCTCGCTGCATCTCGGGCTGCTTGGCGATATGAAACGCCTCAACTCGCTCTTCTGCGCCGTGGCTTACAGCATTCTGGAACAGCCGGACGACGATGAGGAAAGGCTGGAGGAGTAACCGGCAATCAGGTGCAGCGCTTATAAAAAACCTCGCTTCTGGCGAGGTTTTTTATTTTGTCGTACAGGCGGGGCGTTCTGGCGTTAACGTCTGCCGCGCACCGGCGTGCTGGCGGACCACGAAAAGGTCGTTTCGCTGTCGGGTTTATACGCCTGCGCTTTTTTCTGTTTGCGGGTTTGTTTGGCGGCCAGTTCGCGCTGCGCCATCAGCTTGTCGATGTACTCTTTTTTAACGTGATTCGCTTCGGAATTGGTCAGCGGGCGGCCGTGAGCGATGCGGGCGCGGTCGAGCAGGGTTTTTAACTCGCGCTGTTCGCTTTCTGTCATCTCTTTCTGGGTCAGTCGGGGCAGGGACATGGTAGCGACTCCTCAGGGGGTGAGCCGCCAGTGTAGCGCAACGCCGCAGGCAACACAGTAACTACGCCCGGTTTTGCCGGGCTTATTTCATCCGGCGTCTCTGACGCTCTCCCAGCTCAGCCCGAAGCGCGCCAGATATTTACGCAGCCGGTCGGCATCGTTAGGGTTGGCCTTTTTCTGGCGTGAAACGGCAAACAGCGTGCGACCGGCATCGGAGAGCGAGGCGCTGCGCCTGCACACGGCGATCACCGCCGCCAGCTGATCCCGGTCGAAGAGATCAAGCGTTGCCGCATCGACAGGCAGCGCGGCGTCAGGGGCTGACCGCGGCTGCCAGCTCGCTTGCAGGCGGGCGATTTCTTCCTCCACCAGCGCGTCCGTAATGCGCCCCTGTTCAGCAAGCGTCGCCATGCGCGCCACCGAACTGCTCAGCTCGCGAAAGTTGCCCGGCCAGCGCGCCTGTGGCGAGCAGGCAAAGGCGAGGTAGGCCTCCCGCGCGGTTTTATCAAAGCGGATCTGCGCCTGTTGCTGGGCGGAGAAGCGTTGCAGCTCATACTCCACGTTGGGCGCGATATCCTCGCGCCGCTCGGCAAGGCCCGGCAGCGCGAACGACCACATATTAATACGCGCGTAGAGATCCTCGCGAAAACGCCCTTCGGCGACCCACGCTGGCATATCGCGATGCGTACCGGCGATCAGCTGAAAATCGCTCTGTACCTCTTTATCCGAGCCGAACGGGAAAAAGGTTTTTTCCTCAATGGCTTTGAGCAGCATCGCCTGTTCGTCGAGCCCCAGCTCGGCTATCTCATCAAGAAACAGCACGCCGCCATCGGCCTCGCGCAAAAGCCCTGGCCGCGCCTGCTGCGCGCCGGTAAACGCGCCTTTAACGTGGCCGAACAGCGTCGACATCGCGTTATCGCCGCGAAGCGTCGCGCAGTTCACCGACACCAGCCGCCCCTGCACCAGGTGGCGCGCCTGACGCAGCTGGAAAATGCGCGTTGCCAGAAACGATTTGCCCGCGCCGGTGGGCCCGGTCAGCAGGATGGGCGCGGTGGATCGCAGCGCCACGCGCTCGATCTGGTCGATCAGGCGGTTAAAGGTGGCGTTGCGGGTGTCGATGCCCGACTTCAGAAACGAGACCGACTGCTGCTGTTCGCGCTGAAAGCGGCTGGTGAGCGTCGCATAGCGGCTTAAATCGAGATCGATAACCGAACTGGTGCCGATGGCTTTTTCGGCGTCCGTCACGTCGCGGCGGGCGGGGCTGGTTTGCAGCAGACTCGCGGGCAGATAGCGGGCTTCCGTCAGCAGGAACCAGCAGATCTGCGCCACATGCGTACCGGTGGTGATATGTACCAGATACTCTTCGTGGTCGGTATCAAACGTATAGCGCGTGGCGAAATCGAGCAGCGCGGCGTAGACCTCTTCGAAATCCCACGGGTCGTCCATCACGACGGTATGCGTGCGCACTTGCGTACCCGGCGAGACGGCGGCGATGTCTTCCGTGACCCGCTCGGCGAGCGACGCGTCGCGCGCCTGATGCAGCAGTTCAACGCGATCGACAGGCAAATCCGGCTGCTGGCAAAGCGCAACAGAGGGCCGCCATTTCGTCCAGCGGTTGGCGCGTTTACCCCGCTGATCCAGTACCGTACCCAGCATGCCAATCACCACGCGACGTTTTTGCATTGTTTATCCTTAAAGATAAATACCGATAATTATAGATAAATCATAGCGTTTTTCAGGTGAATCGTCCCGACAGATTCGAAAAAGTTAATTTATAAAAATCAATAAATTAAAAAATTATTTTTCCCTTAACTGAAACTGGCACGCTTCTGGCAAAGATTAGCTCGTCATCACGCTGGATATGCAGGGGCTAAAGACCCCGCCGGCGCTCCGGGAACGGTAATACGTTATCCAGGGGGCGTTCCGCCAGACATGACGCGGAAAACTTTCGGTTTATCAGGTTCGACTCCTGAACATGCTTTTCTCCTCCCAGAGAAACGATCTCAGCAGTACCCCGGTGGTCGGGTGGTTAACGACCGCCACACGCTGACGCCGGTAACGGCGCCGGGCGGCAGGCAGAAAAGACCAGAGCAGCGGTTGCTTCCCCCTTTCGCTTCGCGCCGTTATTCGCGCCAGCTTTAACAGTGAGGGATAAAAATGAATAACAAACTGACGATTCGTAAAGGCCAGCTGGGCTTGCTGGCAAAACAGGGCGACTTTTATCAGGTGCTGGAAGCGGGCGAGCATCGCCTGCCGTGGTTTAACAAACCGGAGGTGACCGTGGTCGCGCTGAACAGCGGCGACGTGGCGCCTGAGCTTGCCGACTATCTGCGCCGTTTTCAGCCAGAATGGGTAGAGCGTTATTGCCTGGCGGTCGATACCGCCGATAACGAAACGGCGGCGCTGTGGCGCAACAATGTGCTGGTGGAGATTATCCCGCCGGGCGCGCGTCGTCTCTTCTGGCGTGATGGCGATAGCCTGCGCGCCGTGACTATCGACACCCGCGATGTCCGTGTGCCGACGGAGATCATGAACGCGGTATTGCAGCCGCGCGGTCGCGACGCGGCGGTGAAGGGCCGCGATGCGGTCCTTACCGTCAACGTACCGGCGTGGCACGTGGGCGTGCTGAAAATCGACGGGGTGACCCAGCCGCTGCTGCCGCCAGGCTTGAGCGCATACTGGAAAATCAACCATCTGGTGGAAGCCGAAGTGGTGGATACGCGCCTCCAGGCGATGGAAGTCTCCGGTCAGGAGATCCTGACCAAAGATAAAGTGAACCTGCGCATTAACCTCGGCGCGAACTGGCGTTATCAGGACGTGTTGCAGGCGTACAGCCAGCTCACCAAACCGCTGGAGCACTTATATCGCGAATTACAGTTCGCGCTGCGCGAGGCTGTCGGCACCCGCACGCTCGACGAACTGCTGGAAAACAAGCAGGTCATCGACGACGTGGTGAGCGCGCAGGTGATTGCCCGAATGGCGCCGTTCGGCATCGACGTCGCTTCAACCGGCGTAAAAGACATCGTGCTGCCGGGCGACATGAAAACGATTTTGTCGCGGCTGGTGGAGGCGGAAAAATCCGCGCAGGCCAATGTTATCCGCCGCCGTGAAGAGACCGCCGCGACCCGTTCGCTGCTGAACACCGCGAAGGTGATGGAAAACAACCCGGTCGCCCTGCGACTGAAAGAACTCGAAACCCTGGAGAAAGTGGCGGAGCGTATCGATAAGATCTCCGTTTTCGGCGGCCTGGATCAGGTGCTGCAGGGTCTGGTACAGATTAAAGGAGTATGAAAATGAGCGAGAACAACTATCAGACGCTGGCGCAGGCTAACGGCGCGCCGGTAAAAATGTGGACGCACGGCGTGCCGGTAGAGCCGGAAGCGCGCGAGCAACTGCTGAAAACGGCGAAGATGCCTTTTATCTTTAAACATCTGGCGGTGATGCCGGATGTGCATCTGGGCAAAGGCTCCACCATCGGCAGCGTGATCCCGACCAAAGGGGCGATTATCCCGGCGGCGGTGGGTGTCGATATCGGCTGCGGGATGATCGCGGTGCGCACCTCGCTTGTCGCGCGCGATCTGCCGGATAACCTGAGCGGGCTGCGCAGCGCTATCGAACGGGCCGTGCCGCACGGGCGTAACGTCGGCCACGGTAAGCGCGATCACGGGTCGTGGTCGAACACGCCGCAGGATGTGGATAACCACTGGGCGACGCTCGCGCCGCGCTTTAAGCGCCTGACCGATAAATATCCCAACCTGCTGAAAACCAATAACCATCAGCACCTGGGAACGCTCGGTACCGGTAACCACTTTATCGAAATCTGCCTTGATGAGCAGGAGCGCGTCTGGGTGATGCTGCACAGCGGGTCGCGCGGCGTGGGTAACGCCATTGGCACGCACTTTATCGGGCTTGCCCAGAAAGATATGCAGCGCCATATCGCTAATTTGCCTGACCGCGACCTCGCGTATTTTGAAGAGGGAAGCAAACACTACGCCGATTACATCGAGGCGGTAGAGTGGGCGCAGGATTTCGCCCGTCAGAACCGTGAAGTAATGATGAACCGCGTGCTGGCCGCGCTGTCCGCCATCATTACGAAGCCGTTTATGACGCAGCAGGAGGCCGTGAACTGCCACCATAACTACGTGCAGAAGGAGACGCACTTTGGTGAGGAGATTCTGGTCACGCGTAAAGGCGCGGTGTCAGCGCAGAAAGGGCAGATGGGGATCATCCCAGGCTCTATGGGCGCGAAAAGCTTTATCGTGCGCGGGCTGGGTAATGAAGAGAGCTTCTGTTCATGCAGCCACGGCGCCGGGCGTACCATGAGCCGTACCGCGGCGAAAAAACGCTTCACGGTGGAAGATCAGATCCGCGCCACGGCGCACGTCGAGTGCCGTAAAGACAGCGAGGTCATTGACGAAATCCCGATGGCGTATAAAGACATCGAGGCTGTGATGGCCGCCCAGTCATCGCTGGTGGAAATTGTGCATACGCTGCGTCAGGTCGTGTGTGTTAAGGGATAATTTTAAGGAAAACAACATGGAACTGAACGGCGTAGACGCCGCCATGCGCGAGCGCGTGCGGCAGGTGTTAAGCGAAGTGGAAGAAAAGTATGGCGTGAAGGTGCTTTACGCCTGTGAGTCAGGCAGTCGGGGCTGGGGCTTTGCCTCGCCGGACAGCGACTACGACGTGCGCTTTCTCTATGTGCATCCGCCCGCGTGGTATTTACGGGTTGATGCGCCGCGCGATGTCATCGAACTGCCGATAGACGACACGCTCGACGTCTGCGGCTGGGAGTGGCGCAAAGCGCTCGGGTTGCTCAAACGCGCGAACCCGACGCTAATCGAGTGGCTCGATTCGCCCGTCGTCTATCAGCAGGATGAAACCGCCATCGCTGCGCTGCGCGAACAGGTGCCGCTGTGGTTCTCCGCCGAGCGGGCGCGCTGGCACTACTACTCGATGGCGCGCAAAAACTTTCACAGCTATTTGCAGGGCGAGCAGGTGCGGCTGAAGAAATATTTCTACGTGCTGCGCCCGCTGCTGGCGGTGCGCTGGATAGAAGCAGGCAAGGGCGCGCCGCCGATGCGTTTTGTCGACTTACTGGATGGCACGGTGGACGATCCGCTGCTGCGCGACGACATCGACGTACTGCTGGCGAGAAAACAGCGGGCGGACGAGGCCGGGTATGGCGCGGCGATACCGCGGATACACGCGTTCATTGCCGCAGAGCTGGCGCGCGGTGAAATCCCGCCCGACCTGCCGCACAGCGAAAAAGCGCAGGCGAGTCTGTTAGATAAGCTGCTGTATGAAACGGTAATGGCCTGACAATGTCAGGCCATTTTTTTCTTATTCAAACAGATTGTGATGCAGCTTCTGCACGACCTGCTCGGCTTCGTGGCCCGGCACCAGGAAGCAAAGGTTATGGCTGGATGCGCCGTAACAAATCATGCGGATGTTGAACGGCTCCATCACGCCAAACACTTCTTTACCCACGCCGCAGGCTTTAGAGAGATCGTTGCCAATCAGGGCCACCAGCGCCAGGTTCTCTTCCACTTCCACGCGGCAGAGCGAGGAGAGTTCGGTCAACAGCGCCTGGGTGAGCAGCGTATCGCCGGTTGAGGTCGAGCCGGTGGTGTCGAGCGTCAGCGCCACGCTCACTTCCGAGGTGGTTATCAGATCGACCGAAATATTGTGCCGCGCCAGGATGCTGAACACCTCCGCGAGGAAACCGCGCGAGTGCAGCATGTTGAGGCTGTGGAGCGTGAGCAGCGTCTGTTTACGGCGCAGCGCCAGCGCGCGGAACAGCGGCGGGTGCGTGGTTTTGTTGCACACCAGCGTGCCGCCCGCTTGCGGATCTTTGCTGGAGCCGACAAACACCGGAATATCGCTGCGCACCGCCGGCAGCAGGGTCGCCGGGTGCAACACTTTGGCGCCGAAGGTGGCCATCTCGGCGGCTTCTTCAAAGGCGATTTCATCAATGCGTTTCGCGGCAGGCACTACGCGCGGGTCGGTGGTGTAGATGCCCGGCACGTCCGTCCAGATATCGACGCGACGCGCCTGTAACGCCTCGGCGAGCAGGGCGGCGGTATAGTCGCTGCCGCCGCGGCCAAGCGTGGTGGTGCGCCCTTTGGCTTCGCTGCCGATAAACCCTTGCGTAATGACCAGGCCTTGCGCCAGGCGCGGCGCGAGCTGCTGCGCGCAGAGCTCAGCGAGGGCCGCGACATCCGGCTCGGCGCGGCCAAAGCGGTCGCTGGTGCGCATCACTTTACGCACGTCGAACCACTGCGCCTGCACGTCACGCTCGCGCAGGATCTCGACAAACAGCAGCGTGGACATGAGTTCGCCGTGGCTGACCAGCTCGTCGGTCAGCGCCGTAGAGGTGGCAAGCGACGCGGCTTCCGAAAGGGTGGCGATGTTTTCCAGCAGGCGGTCGATCTCTTCGCGGATAACCGTCGGGTTTTGCAGGCGTTCCAGGATGTCGTACTGAATTTTGCGGATGGCGTCGAGCTTTACAAAGCGCTCGGTCGCTTCCAGCCCTTCGGCCAGCGCCACCAGCAGATTAGTGATGCCAGCGGAGGCGGAAAGCACCACCAGGCGTACCTTGCCATCGTTCAGGACGACATCGGCGCTGCGGTTCATGGCGTCGAAATCCGCCACGCTGGTGCCGCCAAATTTAGCGACCACTAAAGAATCTGTCATAACTACCTCGTGTCAGGGAGCCATCCGTGATGGCACAACGTTTATCAGCCATGGCACAAGGAGAGAGCGGTAAGGGGGCGGACGCAGACGGGAAAAACCACAACCACATTCACCCAGAAGCGCTCCACCTTGCGAAGCGTCCGACTGCGGTCGCTTCGGGTGACAACCCAGGGGATTCAGCCCCTGCAGTCGATAGCGAACGTTGCCAGACGCCGCGCTACCTCGGCGTCGCTCCCCATTACGTGTGGTCGCAGGACTGGCTCCTTGCACACGCTGCCTGGGCGACGCGCCTCTTCCGGCGATACTCTGCGCCTTTCGTCCTGCCGCTGCGTTGGCTTTCCTCGCTCACCCCAGTCACATACCTTTGTATGCTCCTGGGGATTCGCTGCGTCGCCGCCTTGCGGCAAAACGAAATGCTGGAGTATCGGTTTTGTTCAGACTGAGCGTGCGTTCGCTTTCTCGCTTACCGCCTTGCCACATCCCGAACTATTTTGGAAAACAGCGACTCATTGCTATTTGTTTTCCCGCTGCGTTGGCTTTCCTCGCTCACCCCAGTCACATACCTTTGTACGCTCCTGGGGATTCGCTGCGTCGCCGCCTTGCGGCAAAACGAAATGCTGGAGTATCGGTTTTGTTTAGCGTGCACATCTCGACGCTAAAAAGCATAAAATTGTCCGGCAGATGGCGCGCAGCGCGCATCGTAGCGGGACGTATTCATAAATAAAGGTTTGGCCGGGGGATTGTCAACGATACGGTCATGGGGATTTTTCATGTTACGCGGCCTGCCAGGAAAATAACTTATAACGGCTATACTTTGCTCTGGTCTCTGGGAAGGCTTGCGTCCGGCCTTATGATAAAAATCATCACAATTTCAGCGACTGGCGCTACAATCGACCGCAGTCACGATTCTCAAATCACAAGAGTATTGCTATGAAAAACATCAACCCAACGCAGACTTCTGCCTGGCAGGCACTACAGAATCACTTTGACGCCATGAAAGAGGTCACGATCGCTGAGCTCTTCGCCAACGACGCCGACCGCTTCAGTAAATTCTCTGCCACCTTTAATGATTTGATGCTGGTGGACTACTCCAAAAACCGCATCACCGAAGAAACGCTCAGCAAACTGCTGGATCTCGCAAAAGAGACCGATCTGGCGGGCGCTATCAAATCCATGTTCTCCGGCGAGAAGATTAACCGCACCGAAGACCGCGCCGTGCTGCACGTCGCGCTGCGCAACCGCAGCAACACGCCTATTCTGGTGGACGGCAAAGACGTGATGCCGGAAGTGAACGCTGTTCTGGAGAAAATGAAAAAATTCTCCGAAGCGATTATCTCTGGCGAATGGAAAGGCTATACCGGTAAACCTATTACTGATGTGGTGAACATCGGTATCGGCGGCTCTGACCTCGGCCCGTTCATGGTGACCGAAGCGCTGCGTCCATACAAAAACCACCTGAACATGCACTTCGTCTCTAACGTCGATGGTACTCACATCGCCGAAGTGCTGAAAAAAGTGAACCCGGAATCCACGCTGTTCCTGGTCGCCTCTAAAACCTTCACCACCCAGGAAACCATGACCAACGCCCACAGCGCGCGTGACTGGTTCCTGAACACGGCCGGTGATGAAAAACACGTGGCGAAGCACTTCGCGGCGCTCTCCACTAACGCCAAAGCGGTCGGCGAGTTCGGCATCGACACCGCCAATATGTTTGAATTCTGGGACTGGGTCGGCGGCCGTTACTCCCTGTGGTCGGCGATTGGCCTGTCCATTATTTTGTCTGTCGGTTACGACAACTTTGTCGAGCTGCTCTCCGGCGCGCACGCGATGGACCAGCACTTCTCCACCACCGCGCTCGACAAAAACCTGCCGGTGCTGCTGGCGCTGATTGGCATCTGGTACAACAACTTCTTTGGCGCGGAAACCGAAGCGATCCTGCCGTACGACCAGTACATGCACCGTTTCGCGGCGTACTTCCAGCAGGGCAACATGGAATCCAACGGCAAATACGTTGACCGCAACGGCAACGCCGTGGATTACCAGACCGGCCCGATCATCTGGGGCGAGCCGGGCACCAACGGTCAGCACGCGTTTTACCAGCTGATCCACCAGGGCACCAAGCTGGTGCCGTGCGATTTCATCGCGCCGGCTATCACGCATAACCCGCTTTCTGACCACCATCCGAAGCTGCTGTCTAACTTCTTCGCCCAGACCGAGGCGCTGGCGTTCGGTAAATCCCGCGAGGTCGTGGAGCAGGAATTCGCCGCGCAGGGCAAAGATCCGAAAACCCTCGATCACGTGGTGCCGTTTAAAGTGTTCCAGGGCAACCGCCCGACCAACTCCATTCTGCTGCGCGAGATAACGCCATTCAGCCTGGGCGCGCTGATTGCGCTCTATGAGCACAAAATCTTCACCCAGGGCGCAATCCTGAACATCTTCACCTTTGACCAGTGGGGCGTGGAGCTTGGCAAGCAGCTCGCTAACCGCATCCTGCCGGAGCTTGGCGATGGGAAAGCGATCGACAGCCATGACAGCTCGACCAACGGCTTAATTAACCGTTATAAAGCCTGGCGCGGCTGAGGGCAGCAGCCCTGAAAAATAAGCGTAATGATGCCGGCAATATGCCGGCATTTTTTTCTCAGATAAATCTTGTTGTCCGCCATCTTCCCGCTACTCTTTAATCTTGAGGTTAATCCGAAAATCGTCGCGCCCGGCTTACGCACGCCTGAAGGGTTTCAGATAAACCGGATAACTGTTTTGCAGGGATATATTATAACAAATTGAAAAGTATGAGATTTATATAAAATTCATTATGCCATCTCGCGTTATTTGTCTAATTATCCTAAAACCCTGTGCCTATTTCCCTGTGTCGTAAACCGACAGGGGTTGTTGTGTATACTCGGAAGCGCCTGAAAATCTTTTCGGGTAAATCTCCATTCATTCAATGAAGGGAAATTGATATGAAGAAAATCCTTAGTGGCGTTTTCGCCATTGCAGCGCTGGGCGCTGCTGTCTCAGCCCAGGCTGAACCGGTTAGCGTCGGTGAAGCGGCAGGCTCGGCAGCAACCTCCGTGTCGGTGGGCAGCTCCAGCGCCACCGCGTCAAGCACTGTAGGGTCGGTAGTCGGTGTGGCGCTTGCCGCCACCGGCGGCGGTGATGGTTCCAATACCGGTACCACCACTACCACCACCACCAGCACCACCCAGTAAACCCTTCGGGGGCTTTAACCATAACCACACTACGGTGTGGTTATTTTGACTTTTTTTGGGGAAATATCGTGAAGCGACTCGCGATTGTGTTGATGTGCCTGATGCTCCAGGCCTGCTCCACCACCACCAGGGAACTCGGCAATTCACTCAGGCAAAGTATCTTCGGCCCGGATGGCGTGCAGCTCACGGATGAAGATATCCAGAATATGCCCTACGCCAGCCAGTACATGACGCTGAATAATGGCCCGCAGCTTTTTGTGGTGCTCGCGTTTTCTGAGAATGGCCAGCAAAAATGGGTTACGCAGGACCGCGCGACCATCGTGACGCAGCATGGCCGCGTCGTGAAAACCTTAAGCCTCGCCGACAATCTTATCGACATCAACAATGTGGCCGCCGACCCGCTGGCGCACGCGAACCAAATTATCGACGGCGCCACCTGGACGCGCACGATGGGCTGGACCGAGCGCCATCAGGTGCGTTACGCCACCGCGCGTTCCACTTTTACCTGGGACGGCACCGACACGCTGAACGTGGGCAGTGACACGACGACCGTGCGCGTGCTGGATGAAGAAGTGACCACCGACGCGGCCACCTGGCATAACCGCTTCTGGGTGGACAGCGAAGGGCAGATTCGTCAGTCAAAACAATATCTGGGTGCGGGCTATTTTCCCATCACCACTATTCTGTTGAAGGCAGCGAAATAATGAAAACCACTCTTATCGCTTCGCTGATATTTAGCCTCGGCAGCTTTTCCGCTTTCGCCGACGGCACCATTACCGTTTATCGGGACCATGCACAGCCGCTAAAAGTCTCCGGCGCGAAACATCTCGCCGATCTGGTTTCTCAACCGCAGTTAGCCGGCAGCTGGTGGCTGGGCGCGGTTATCAGCGAACGTCAGGCAAGCGTTGAAGCGCAGGCGAAACATCAGGTGCTGTTAAGCCGTCTGGCGTCACTGGCCGCCGAAGAGGGCGGCGAAGACGGCGCGGCGATTAATCGCGTGCGTCAGCAGTTGCAGGCTATGAAAGTGACGGGTCGCCAGCGTGTGATCCTCGATCCGGACCGGGTGCGGGTGCGTGCGAAAAACAACCCGCCGCTGGAAGGCGACTATGAGCTATGGGTCGGCCAGCAGCCATCCACCATTACGCTCGCAGGCCTGGTCAGCTCGCCTGGCAAGAAAATCTTTACCCCCGGCAAGCCGGTGACCGATTACCTCGATGAAGTCAGCCGTCTGAGCGGCGCCGAGCGCAGCTACGCCTGGCTTATTCAGCCAACCGGGCGCGTGGAAAAAGTGCCGGTAGCCTACTGGAATAAACGCCACGTCGAACCGATGCCCGGCAGCATCCTGTACGTCGGCTTTGCCGACCATACGTTTACCTCAGCGTATGACGGGCTGAACGAGCAAATCATCTCCTCTCTGACGCATCGGATACCGGATTAATGAAAAAACATCACTACTTCAGCCTGCTGGCGCTGGCGGTCGCTTGTGGCTGTCATGCCGAAACGTATCAGGCGCCTGTTGGCCCCTCGCAGACCGATTTTGGGGGCGTAGGCCTGCTTCAGACGCCGACGGCGCGTATGGCGCGCGAAGGCGAGCTCAGCCTGAACTATCACGACAACGACCAGTATCGTTACTACTCGGCGTCTATTCAGCTGTTCCCGTGGCTCGAAACCACGCTGCGCTATACCGACGTGCGTACCCGCGAATACTCCAACGTGGAGTCGTTCTCCGGTAACCAGACCTATAAAGATAAAGCGTTCGATCTCAAGCTGCGTCTGTGGGAAGAAGGCTACTGGCTGCCGCAGGTGGCGGTGGGTGCGCGCGATATCGGCGGTACGGGGCTGTTTGACGCCGAATACCTGGTCGCCAACAAAGCCTGGGGCCCGTTTGATTTTTCACTCGGGCTCGGCTGGGGCTATCTCGGCACCAACGGCAACGTGAAAAACCCGTTCTGCCAGTATGACGACAAATTCTGCTATCGCGACCCGAGCTACCAGCGCGCGGGCTCTATCGACGGCAGCACGATGTTCCACGGCCCGGCCGCGATTTTCGGCGGCGTCGAATACCAGACCCCGTGGCAGCCGCTGCGCCTGAAGCTGGAGTATGAAGGCAACAACTACACCCAGGACTTCGCGGGCAAAATCGATCAGAAGAGCAAGTTTAACGTCGGCGCTATCTACCGCGTCGCCGACTGGGCGGACGTTAACCTGAGCTACGAGCGCGGCAACACGGTGATGTTCGGCTTTACGCTGCGCACCAACTTTAACGATCTGCGCCCGTCGTATAACGATAGCCGTCGCCCGGAATATGATCCGCAGCCGCAGGATGCGATGTTGCAGCACAGCGTGGTGGCCAATCAGCTCACCTCGCTGAAATATAACGCCGGGCTAAACAACCCGCAGATCCAGGTCAAAGGCGACACGCTCTATGTGACCGGCGAGCAGTATAAATATCGCGACTCGCGCGAAGGCATCGAGCGCGCCAACCGCATCATCATGAACGACCTGCCGGAAGGCGTGAACCGTATCCGGGTGACCGAAACGCGGCTGAACATGCCGCAGGTGACGACGGAAACCGACGTGGCGAGCCTTAAGCACCATCTCGAAGGCGAGCCGCTCGGCCATGAAACCCAACTGGTGCAGCAGCGCATGACGCCGGTTGAGGCAGAAAACCCGGAGCAGGGCTGGTATATCGAGAAGTCGCGCTTTAACTTTTCGATAAACCCGGTGCTGAACCAGTCCATCGGCGGCCCTGAAAACTTCTACATGTATCAGCTCGGCCTGATGGGCACCGCCGATCTGTGGCTGACCGACCATCTGTTGACGACAGGCAGCGTGTTTGTGAACCTGGCGAATAACTACGACAAGTTCAGCTACACCAACCCGAAAGACAATTCGCCGCTGCCGCGCGTGCGTACCCGCGTGCGTGAATATGTTGAAAACAACTATTACGTTAACAACATGCAGGCGAACTACTTCCAGCATCTGGGCGGCGACTTCTACGGTCAGGTCTACGCGGGTTATCTGGAAACCATGTACGCGGGCGCGGGTGCCGAAGTGTTGTGGCGTCCGGTGGACAGCAACTGGGCATTCGGCGTCAACGGCAACTATGTGAAGCAGCGTGACTGGACCAGCCCGCAGAACATGATGAAGTTCACCGATTACAGCGTGAAAACCGGGCATCTGACCGCCTACTGGACACCGCCGTTCGCGCAGGACGTGTTGTTTAAAGCGAGCGTCGGCCAGTATCTGGCGGGCGATAAAGGCGGCACGCTTGAGGTGATGAAACATTTCGACAGTGGGATCGTGGTGGGCGCGTACGCGACCATCACTAACGTCTCGCCGGAAGAGTACGGCGAAGGGGATTTCACCAAGGGCGTGTATGTGTCCGTGCCGTTTGATCTCTTCACCACCAGCCCGACCCGCAGCCGCGCGGCCATCGGCTGGACGCCGCTCACCCGCGACGGCGGCCAGATGCTGGGCCGTAAATTTGATCTCTATAGCATGACCAGCGATAAGAGCCTGAACTTCCGTTAAAGGTACGGCAGGTGTAGGGGACGGTGGGTGCGCTGCGCTTACCCACCCTACCAGGTTGTTCATGTGGGGCGGTGGGTGCGCTTGACCACCATACGGTTGAGATATCGTAGGGCGGGTAAGCATAGCGCACCCGCCACACGATTTTCCGCTTATAACCGCCGCAACAACCGCGCCGGGTTCCCGGCGTACACGCCTTTCTCGGTGATGGGCTTCGTCACCACGCTGCCTGCGCCAATCACCGCGCCGCTGCAAATCGACTCCGCGAGGATCGTCGCACCGCTGCCAATCGAGACGTTATCGCCAATGGTTATCCGTACCCAGTTATCGCTGTTCGGGTCTGGCTTGCCGTCACGGAACATATCGTTGGCGAACATCACCCCGTGACCGATAAAACAATCCTCGCCAATGGTCACAGACTCGCAGATAAACGTATGCGACTGCACCCGCGTGCCGCGGCCAATCCGCGTATAGCGCTGGATCTCCACAAACGGGCCAATAAATACCCCGTCGCCCAGCTCGCACTCATACAGGTTGGCGGGGTGATAAATCATCACGTCGCGCCCCACCACGACATCACTCACCCGCGCTTCGCGCATTTTCGGCGTATTTCCGAACATCACGCACGCTCCCGCTCAAGACGAGCGACAATCTGCGCCAGCGCGGCGCGCGGGCTGGTGAGCAATTTGGGGTGGCTGAAGTAACGCGTCGCGCCCGCCATCGAAGCCTGGGCCAGCGCCACGCAGCCTGCGCCGCGTGCGAATGCCTGCTCAGCGGCCCCGGCGACACGCTGGTGAAAGGCGTCATGCTGGCCACTCTGGAATAGCGCCCAGGCGTCGGGAATAAGCTCTACGGCCAGCGGCGTGGTGGGCGACAGCGTGGCGCGAAACAGCGCTGCGGTCGGGTGAAGCGTAGTCGGCGCGGCGCACAGCACCACCACGGGCTGCCCGGCGCTGTAAGCCGCCTGCGCCAGCGCGCGGTCCACGCGCATGATGCCCGGATCCTGGCTCAGGAAATCAGCGGCGGAGCCGAGCGTCGAGCAGGTAAGCAGGACCACATCGGCATCGGTACGCAACTGCGCCAGCGCGGCGATGGTCTCTTTTTCAATCTCTGGCGTCACACCGCCCGCGGCCTGCGCCTGTTCGAGCAGGTGCGGCATGACCTCGTGGGTCAGGGCGTCTTGCGCAAGATTCAGCGAGCGGGCGGCTTCATCAAACACCGCGACGTTACTTTGCGCCGTATGCAGGCAGGCTATTTTCATGATCTTTCCCTGTCGTCAGTAAGCGTTAACGTGGCCGTTAACGGTACGCAGGCCCGTCGGGCGCTGCAAAATCTGAACCCTTGAGTATAGACCCCGTCGCGCGCTTCGTGGCGGCGCGCGCGGGCAATAAAAAAGGCGGCCCGCAGGCCGCCGAAACAAACATCAAGTCAGGGATACAATGGATCTACAGTGGCAAAAAAAATGATGAAGAGGGTTAGCCTTTCACGCCGCCCGCCGTCAGGCCGCTCACCAGCCAGCGCTGCGCCAGCAGGAAGACGACGGTAATCGGAATCGCAGACAGCACGGCCGCCGCGGCGAAATCGCCCCACAGGTAGTTTTGCGGGTTGAGATATTGCTGCATGCCCACCGCCAGGGTGTAGCTGTCCACATCGCGCAGCAGCAGCGAGGCGACCGGCACTTCGGTGATGGCGCCGATAAACGACAGAATAAACACTACCGCCAGAATCGGCACCGAGAGCGGCAGCAGCACCAGGCGGAAGGCCTGCCACGGCGTCGCGCCGTCCAGCGCCGCCGCTTCTTCCAGCGAGCCGTCGATCGTTTCGAAGTAGCCTTTGATGGTCCAGACATGCAGCGCGATACCGCCCAGATAGGCGAAGATCACGCCGCCGTGGGTGTTGAGCCCGATAAACGGAATGTACTGGCCCAGGCGGTCAAACAGCGCATAGAGCGCCACCAGCGACAGCACCGCCGGGAACATCTGGAAAATCAGCATACCTTTCAGCAGCGCGCCCTTGCCCGGAAAGCGCATACGGGCGAAGGCGTAGGCGCAGGTGGTGGAGAGCGCCACGATGCCAGCTGCGGTGATCCCGGCGATTTTCACCGAGTTCCACAGCCATAACAGCACCGGGAACGGCGGCGGCGTTACGCGGCCATCGGCATGCTCGACGCTAAACCCGAGCGCGAGACGCCAGTGCTCCCAGGAAATCTGGTCCGGGATCAGGCTGCCGGTGGCGAAGTTGCCGGGGCGCAGCGAAATCGCCACGACCATCAACAGGGGAAACATAATGGCGGCGATAAAGGCCAGCAGCAGCAGATGCGTGGCCAGCAGACGCAGCTTTTGCGATTTCGGTTGAACCATAGCCATGTGAAGTCTCCTTAATCAAACTTAATGCGCGTGGCTTTGAGGTTCACCACCGCCAGCGCGCCGACCAGCAGGAAGATCAGCGTGGCGATCGCCGCCGCGAGGCCGAAGTCCTGTCCGCCGCCGCCTTCAAATGCGATACGCCAGGTGTAGCTCACCAGCAGGTCGGTATAGCCCGCAGGCGTCGTCGTGCCGATGCGGTCCGGACCGCCGTTGGTCAACAGCAGGATCAGCACGAAGTTATTAAAGTTAAACGCGAAGCTCGCAATCATCAGCGGCGTCAGCGGTTTGATGAGCAGCGGGAACGTTATCTTAAAGAAGTTCTGGAACGGGCCTGCGCCATCCATCGCCGAGGCTTCATAGAGATCGTCCGGAATTGCCTTCAAAAGCCCCATGCAGAGGATCATCATGTACGGATAACCAAGCCAGGTGTTGACGATGATTATCATGGCGCGTGCCGTGGTCGGGTCGGTAAACCAGGCCGGTTTGATGCCGAACAGCGCGCTCAGCATCATGTTGATCTCCCCGAAACTCTGGTTGAACAACCCTTTGAAAATCAGAATCGAGATAAACGATGGCACCGCGTAGGGCAGGATCAGCAGCACGCGATAGATGGCTTTGCCCTTGAGCGATTCCCACTGGACAAGGCACGCCAGCACCATGCCGACCGCCACCGTCAGCACGACGGTCAGCGCCGCGAATACAACCGTCCAGACGAAGATGGCCATAAAGGGCTTCTGGATGCCATCATCGGCGAAAACGCGTAAAAAGTTGTCCCAGCCGATGGAAACGGTGTAACCGGGGCTGAGCTTTTCATCGCCCCACTGGCCATCGGCATTAATGGCCTGGTAGAAGCCGATGTCGTTATTCGGGCGATATTTCACGCCGCTCTGGTTATTCGTGAGCGTGCCGTCATCGGCGAGCGTGTAGAGCGGACGGGTGCCGGAGAACTGGCGCAGCGAACTCATGACGAGCTGGCTGGCGTCCGGCAGTTCCGCGGTGAGCTGGGTCAGCGCCTGGCGGTTCTGGGTGATGACGCGAAGCGTCGCGCGCTCGCCTTCCGGCAGGGCAGGCGCGGCAGTGAGCTTGAGTTTCTGCTCGCCGCCGAATTTAAACGGCTCAGAGACGAAGTATTTGCCGCCAGCGCCGTCGGTCAGCGCCAGACGCCACTGCTCGCCTGCAGGGTAAAGGCCGAAGGTGTAGCTGTCGCCCGCCTGATATTTACGGTCCATCAGCACCTGACGCGCGCGCTCCTGGGTGAGCTGGTTGGTGCTGCTGTAGTTGGTAAAGGCGATGGCGATGGTGCAGGCCAGCGGAAAGAGGACGAACAGCCCCATGCCCGCAAGGCCCGGGTAGACATAACGCCACGCGTAAGCACGGCGATTAGCGAAAATATAGAGGCCAACCGAGCTTAAAATCAGCGTCATGATGGCGAACAGGTACTCCCCCTGCGCGTACATTAAAACGACAAGGTAACCCACCAGTAAGCCCAGCAGACCCATCGCCGACCATTTCAGCGCGTCGCTTTGCCACCAGCGTTTCTTTTTAATGACATCCATGGGGATCTTCCTCAACAACGGTGAAAACGTAGGTGTGGCCGTGCCACGATGTAACGCTTTGCATGCTGTGATGGGGGCGTTGGCTTACCCATCGGTTTTTGTTGGTGGGTACGCTTCGCTTACCCACCGTAAATCTCTGCGAATGGTTTTGTAGGGCGGGTAAGCAAAGCGCCACCCGCCGTTTTCCACTAAGGATTACTTCGCAATACGGCCCTGCGCGTCTTTCAGCGCCTCGTCAACGGTCTGGCGACCGGTTACGGCGTTGATGACCGCAGTACGGACGGCATACCAGAACGCAGACATCTGCGGCACGTTCGGCATGATTTCACCGGTTTTTGCGTTCGCCATCGTGGCTGCGATGCGCGGATCTTTCTCCAGCTTCTCCTGGTAGGATTTCAGCGCGACGGCGCCCAGCGGCTTGTCTTTATTCACCGCTTCCAGACCCTGATCGGTCAGCAGGTAGTTTTCCAGGAACTCTTTCGCCAGCTCTTTGTTCGGGCTGGCGGCGTTGATGCCCGCGCTCAGCACGCCCACGAACGGTTTAGACGGCTTGCCTTTGAAGGTCGGCAGCGGGGCTACGCCGTAATTTACCTTGCTCTTGTCGATGTTCGCCCACGCCCACGGACCGTTAATGGTCATGGCGGTGTCGCCCTTGTTGAACGCGCCTTCCGCGATGGAGTAATCGGTGTCGGCGTTCATGTGTTTATCTTTGATAAGCTGAACCAGGAAGTTCAGGCCGGCTTTCGCGCCTGCGGTATCGACGCCAACGTTTTTCACGTCATATTTGCCGTTATCAAACTTAAACGCGTAACCGCCGTCGGCTGCGATAATCGGCCATGTGAAGTACGGCTCCTGGAGGTTAAACATCAGCGCGCTCTTGCCTTTCGCTTTCAGTTCTTTATCCAGTTTCGGGATCTCTTCCCAGGTCTTCGGCGGGTTCGGCACCAAATCTTTGTTGTAAATCAGGGAGAGGGATTCCACCGCCACCGGGTAGGCGATGATTTTGCCGTTATAGCGCACCGCGTCCCAGGTGAAAGGATAGAGTTTGTCCTGGAAGGCTTTCTCCGGCGTGACTTCCGCCAGCAGGCCAGACTGCGCGTAACCACCAAAACGGTCGTGAGCCCAGAAGATGATGTCCGGGCCGTCGCCTGTCGCGGCGACCTGCGGGTATTTCTCTTCCAGCTTGTCCGGATGCTCAACGGTCACTTTGATGCCGGTGTCCTGTTCAAACTTCTTACCCACTTCGGCCAGGCCGTTATAGCCTTTATCGCCGTTGATCCAGATAACCAGCTTACCTTCTTCAATTTTGGCCAGAGCAGAGGCAGAAAAGAGCGCCGTCGTCAGCGCGGAGAGGGCGAGGAGGCGTACGCCGCTTTTAATTTTCATAACTCCTATCCTTTTAGTGGTTTGCGCGTGGATACACGTGTTGGCTTTACCTTTACCAGTCTGGGCATCTGACAAGCGCTTCTCATCCTCCTTTCCTCTACGCCCCACCGCCTCGTAATGTGATCTGGGTTACATAAGTAGAATTTATGTGGTCTGGCGCACAGAAAACCGCTGCGTTTTTTGCCGTCCACATCACGAAAATCGCCGCGGGTCGCTCGGCCTCGGGACTGCCGCCAACCCCTCATCCTCCCGTCTCCTCCCCCATAAAAAAGCCGGGGGTGGAGGATGGCCCGGCCTCGCGCAGGGCGCATAGTGCCGTCAACGTGGTTTTCCCCCGCGAGAGGCGGGTGAAGTAGACAAGGGAGAAGGGAATGGCAGGCGTTCAGCTTCGCAACGTAACAAAAGCCTGGGGCGAGGTGGTGGTGTCGAAGGATATCAATCTCGACATTACCGAAGGCGAGTTTGTCGTGTTTGTCGGGCCGTCGGGCTGCGGTAAATCAACGCTGCTGCGTATGATTGCCGGGCTTGAGACCATCACCAGCGGCGATTTGCATATCGGCGGCAAGCGTATGAATGACGTGCCGCCCGCCGAGCGCGGCGTGGGGATGGTGTTTCAGTCTTATGCGCTCTATCCGCATCTGTCGGTTGCTGAAAACATGTCCTTTGGCCTGAAGCTGGCCGGCGCACGCAAAGAGGCTATCAACCAGCGCGTCACGCAGGTGGCCGAGGTGTTGCAGCTGGCGCACCTGCTGGATCGTCGTCCGAAAGCCCTCTCTGGCGGTCAGCGTCAGCGCGTGGCGATTGGCCGTACGCTGGTGGCGGAGCCGTCTGTCTTCCTGCTTGATGAGCCGCTGTCTAACCTTGACGCCGCGCTGCGCGTACAGATGCGCATCGAGATCTCCCGTCTTCATAAGCGCCTTAAGCGCACCATGATTTACGTCACCCACGATCAGGTCGAAGCGATGACGCTTGCCGACAAAATCGTGGTGCTGGACGCAGGCCGCGTCGCCCAGGTGGGCAAGCCGCTTGAGCTTTATCACTACCCGGCGGATCGCTTCGTCGCGGGCTTTATTGGCTCGCCGAAGATGAATTTCCTGCCGGTGAAAGTCACCGCCACCGCCATCGATCAGGTGCAGGTGGAGCTGCCGAACCGCCAGCTGGTCTGGCTGCCGGTAGAGAGTGCCCAGGTTCAGGTGGGCGCCAATATGTCTCTTGGCATCCGTCCGGAACACCTCCTGCCGAGCGATATCGCCGACGTTACCCTCGAAGGCGAAGTGCAGGTGGTCGAGCAGTTAGGTCATGAAACCCAGATTCACATCCAAATCCCTGCTCTGCGTCAGAACCTGGTTTACCGCCAGAATGACGTCGTGCTGGTAGAAGAGGGCGCCACATTCGCTATCGGCTTGCCGCCGGAGCGTTGCCATCTTTTTCGGGAAGATGGCACCGCCTGTCGTCGGTTGCATAAAGAGCCGGGCGTTTAAGCGCCCCCGATTACAAAGAAAAGCAAAAGATCTCAGGAGATAGAATGATGATAACTCTGCGTAAACTCCCTCTGGCTGTGGCCGTCATGGCGGGTATCTTCGCCGCGCAGGCCTCTGCGGTGGACTTCAAAGGTTATGCCCGTTCCGGCATTGGCTGGACCGGTAGTGGCGGCGAGCAGCAGTGCTTCCAGGCAACGGGTGCGGGTTCTAAATACCGTCTGGGTAACGAATGCGAAACCTATGCGGAAATTAAATTGGGTCAGGAAGTGTGGAAGGAAAGCGATAAAAGCTTCTACTTTGACTCCAATATTGGTTACAGAACGAACCAGTTAAATGACTTTGAAAACACGGATACGCCAGCGGTTCGCGAATTCAACGTTGTTGGTAAAAACCTGATTGACTCGCTGCCGGGCGCCAATATCTGGGCAGGTAAGCGCTTCTACCAGCGTCATGACGTTCACATGATCGACTTCTACTACTGGGATATCTCTGGCCCGGGCGCAGGTATCGAAAATATTGATCTCGGCGTGGGTAAACTTGCTCTGGCGGCGACTCGTTCTTCTGAACAGGGTGGTTCTTCAGGCTTTGCAGATCGCGACGCTAATGGCGTGCGTACTTACAACAACGATGTGCCGAACGATGTGTTCGATGTACGTTGGTCTGGTATCGAAACCAACCCGGACGGCGTTCTGGAGTTAGGGGTTGATTACGGCCATACCAACATTCCGGATGACTACACGCTGCGTCCGGGCGCTTCCAAAGATGGCTGGATGTTCACTGCTGAACATACGCAGACTATCGGTACAGGCTTTAACAAATTTGTCGTTCAGTACGCGACTGACTCTATGACTTCTCAGGGTAAAGGGCAGGCTCGCGGCGGTGAGGTTGATAACGACGGTAGCCTGATCCGTATCCTTGATCACGGCTCAATTTCCATGGGCGATCGCTGGGACATGATGTATGTCGCGATGTATCAGGACACCGATCGCGATAACAATCGCGGCAACACCTGGTGGACCGTGGGTGTTCGCCCGATGTACAAGTGGACCCCAATCATGAGCACCCTGCTGGAAGTTGGCTACGACAACGTGAAGTCTCAACAGGTTGACGAAACCAACAGTCAGTACAAAATCACCCTGGCGCAACAGTGGCAGGCAGGCGACAGCATCTGGTCTCGCCCGGCTATCCGCGTCTTCGCAACCTACGCCAAGTGGGATGAGAATTGGGGTTATGTGAAAAACTCTGACAACAACACCACCTCTGAAGCTGTTAAGACAGGCACTTTCACCCAGTTCGGTAATAGCAGCCGCGGCGACAGCGATGAGTGGAGCTTCGGCGCTCAGATGGAAATCTGGTGGTAATCACGCGTTATCGTAGTAACAAGGGGGGCGAAAGCCCCTCTTACCCCTCATTGAAAGTACCGATTTCGGGAAACGCGCTATTGCCTGGCTACCGTTTCCCTTTCCACCCGAGGTAATAAAAATGAAAAAACGTCTCGTCGCATTATGCTTAAGCGCAGCGCTGCTCGCGGGCGCGCCTGCCGTCAGCTTTGCTGATGTGAATATCGTACCGCAGAACACTGCTGCTGCGCCCGCTATCCCGGCCGCTGAATTACAGCGCCTGACCTGGACGCCTGTCGCGCAGTCGCAAACTCAGACGACCGATCTCGCCGCCATCGGCCAGACCCTGAACGTGCCGGGCATTACCGGTAAAGTCGCCGCGTACAGCGTACCGGCGAATATCGGCGAGCTGACTATCACGCTCACAAGCTTTGCGAACAAACAGACCGGCATTTACGCGCCCAACGTGCTGGTGCTGGATCAGAACTTAACGCCTGCCGCGTACTTCCCGAGCAGCTACTTTACCTATCAGGAACCGGGCGTAGTATCGGCCGACCGCCTGGAAGGCGTCCTCAAGCTGACGCCAGCGCTCGGGCAGCAGAAACTTTACCTGCTGGTTTTCACTACGCCGCAGGATCTGCAAAAGACCACTACGATGACCAACCCGGCGAAAGCTTACGCCAAAGGGGTGGGTAACGCGGTGCCGGATATCGCTGACCCGGTGGCCCGTCATACGCCTGACGGCACGCTGAAACTGAAAGTAAGCACTAACTCCGCCTCCAGCGTTCTGGTCGGCCCGCTGTTTGGCTCTTCCGGCCCGGCATCGGTGACGGTCGGCAATACCGCCGCGCCTGCCACGGCCTATAGCGCACCGGCACTTGCCGCTCCGGCACCAGCACCTGCACCAGCACCGGGTGCCGCGCCTGCGCCTTCCGCGAAGAGCGAACCGGTCCTGAATGACACTGAGGCCTATTTTAACCGCGCCATCAAACAGGCGGTCGCCAAAGGGGATGTCGATAAGGCCCTGAAACTGCTGAATGAAGCCGAGCGTCTGGGCTCCACCACGGCTCGCCAGACTTTTATCAGCAGCGTAAAAGGCAAGGGGTGACAGTCGCCCCGCGCTGCTGATGTTTGCAACACCTGGTGCGCGTTCGCGCACCTTTTTTCCCGACGCAACATGATGTCCTGTTGCACCCATGTTGCGCTCTTGTTCTTACTCCTTGTTTCCCCGCCCCCGTTTTGCCGGTTCTGCGTTACAATACGTCCACTTTTGGCCCCGGAGAGTCACGCATGTCCCATCCCGCGCTAAGACAACTGCGCGCGTTGTCCTTTTTTGACGATACCAGCACGCTTGATAGCACATTACTGGAGTGGCTGATGCTGGAAGACTCCATGACCCGCCGCTTTGAAGGTTTTTGCGAACGCGTCACGGTGGAGATGCTGTTTGAAGGGTTTGTCGGCCCCGAGGCGCTGGCTGAAGAGGGCGCGTTTTTACCCCACGAGCCGCGTTACTGGCTGCGGGAGATTCTGCTGTGCGGCGATGGCGTACCGTGGCTGGTCGGGCGCACGCTGGTGCCTGAGTCTACACTGTGTGGGCCGGAACTGGCGTTGCAGCAGCTTGGCACCACGCCGCTTGGCCGTTATCTCTTTACGTCATCGACCCTGACGCGCGACTTTATCCAGCCGGGCCGCAGCGACGAACTTTGGGGACGACGCTCCCTGCTGCGGTTGTCCGGCAAGCCGCTGCTGCTGACCGAACTTTTTTTACCCGCATCACCCTTGTACGGAGAGGAAAAATAATGGAGTGGAGCCTGACGCAGGATAAGCTGCTCGCCTATCACCGCCTGATGCGCACCGATAAGCCGATCGGTGCGTTACTGCTGCTCTGGCCGACGCTGTGGGCGCTCTGGGTGGCGTCTCCTGGCGTGCCGCCGCTGTGGATCCTCGCGGTGTTTGTCGCCGGGGTCTGGCTGATGCGCGCCGCAGGCTGCGTGGTGAACGATTATGCCGACCGTAAATTCGATGGTCATGTGAAGCGCACGGCGCACCGGCCTTTGCCGAGCGGCGCAGTGACGGAGAAAGAGGCACGGAATCTGTTCGTTATTCTGGTGCTGCTGTCGTTTTTGCTGGTGCTGACGCTGAATGTGAAAACGATCCTGCTTTCGGTCGCGGCGCTGGCGCTGGCCTGGATGTACCCCTTTATGAAGCGCTACACCCATCTGCCGCAGGTGGTGCTGGGCGCGGCGTTTGGCTGGTCGATTCCGATGGCGTTTTGCGCCGTCAGCGAGTCGCTGCCGTTAAGCTGCTGGCTGATGTTTTTCGCCAATATCTGCTGGGCGGTGGCCTACGATACGGAATACGCGATGGTCGATCGCGATGATGACGTGAAAATCGGCGTGAAGTCGACGGCTATCTTGTTCGGGCGTCACGATAAGTTGATTATCGGGATGTTGCAGATTGCCGTGCTGGCGCTGCTGGGCTCCGTCGGCTGGCTGAATGGCCTGGGCGCGTTTTTCTATGCCGGGCTGGCAGGCGCTGCCGCGCTGTTTATCTGGCAGCAGAAAATCATCGCCGGGCGCGATCGCGACGCCTGCTTCCGCGCGTTTTTAAATAATAACTACGTGGGGCTGCTGGTGTTTATCGGTCTGGCGCTAAGTTATTTAAAATTTTAATAAAAAAGGCGGGAAAACCCGCCTTTTTCATGGCGTGAAGTGCGGGTTTGCGGTAGTGACAGAATGGACGTCTGATGGTGGACGCGCTGCGCTTACCTACCCTGTGAAACCAGATAATACCTGAGCGTTGTATATATGTAGGGCGGGTAAGCGCAGCGCACCCGCCAATAAAAAAGGCGGGTCTCCCCGCCTTTTTGTTGTGAGTTGCCAGAACCTGTCACTCGCCCGCCTGTGCGGCCGCGCTCTCAATCGTTAACCTGACGTCAGAGGTCATCAGCTCCGCCAGCATCTGGTAAACCTTCATGGTCTCCGCGGGCTCGGCATCTCCGGTATCGCTGATATAGCCTTCATCGCGAAGCGTCAGCACCAGCGTTGAGAACACCGCTTTATCAAAGAATTCCGGCGCATTGATGCCATGCAACACGGAGAGGCGCTGCGCCACGGTGCGGCTCTCTTTTTCCAGCGTGCCGCGGTTGATAGAGGGATTCGCGCTCAGCAGCCAGAAGGTGATCGCGTAGCGTTGCAGCGTCTCGCGAACGCCCGCCGCCAGCAGCTGCAACGTGCGGGAGCGGGCCGGGTTAACCTGCAACCAGACGTCATCCGCAAGGATGAGCCCCTGTCGCGCCAGTTCGTTAACCAGCGCATCGACCACGGCGGCCACTTCTTCTTTTTCCCAGCGCAGGAACAGCTCCGCCTTGAGCATCGGGAACAGCAGTTCGACCTGCTGCTGCACCGCCTCGCGGCTGATGCGGCGATGCTGCGTCACGATAGCGGCGATAAGCGAAGGCAGCACCAGCATATGCATGATGTTGTTACGGTAATAGGTCATCAGCACGGCCTGCTCGCGCGGCAGAATGATGATATCGCCGATGGTGTCCTTCTCGACCTCGAACTTGTTCATCTGCAGCGCATGCTCGATGAGCTGTGTGGCCGTGGCGTCCGGCACCGTGGCGTCCGACGCGTACGGTACGTTGCGCAGCAGGCTCACGTAGCACTCCAGCTGTTCGGTCAGCTGCTCGCGGGTTAACGAGCGCTGGCGCGACGCCAGCAGCGCGGTGCAGCAGAGGTTCATGGCGTTAGCCGCGCCCGCGTTGTTGATGCGCACCATCAGCTGCGCCGCAATCTCATTGACCGTTGGCGTCAGCCATGCCGGACGCACCGCTTCGATAGGATCGATAGCGTCGCGCCACTCCGGCACATGCTGGTTAAGGAAGGTGATAAGCGGCAGCGGCTCGCCGAAGTTCACGTAACCCTGGCCTAAGTTACGCAGCTTGCTCAGGCCGCGCAGCATTTGCAGCAGGCTCTCTTTTTCCTTGGTGGCACCGCGCAGCTCTTTAGCGTAAGTGCCCACTTCCATCACGTGTTCATAGCCGATGTAAATCGGCACCAGCGTAATCGGGCGCGTGCCGCCGCGCAGCATCGCCTGAATAGTCATGGAGAGCGTGCCGGTTTTCGGGTCGAGCAGACGACCGGTGCGCGAACGCCCGCCCTCAACGAAGTACTCTACCGAATAGCCGCGGCTGAACAGTTCACCCAGGTATTCGCGAAACACCGTGGAATAAAGCTTATTACCTTTAAAGGTGCGGCGAATAAAGAACGCGCCCAGGCGACGGAAAATCGGCCCGGCAGGCCAGAAGTTCAGGTTGATACCGGCAGCGATATGCGGCGGCACCAGCCCCTGGTGATAGAGCACGTAGGAGAGCAGCAGATAGTCCATGTGGCTGCGATGGCAGGGCACATACACAATCTCATGGCCGTCGTGGGCCAGCTGACGCACGCGCTCGGCGTTATGGACGTTGATGCCCTGATAGAGACGGTTCCAGGTAAAGCCCAGTACGCGATCGGTAATGCGGATAGCTTCGTAGGAGAAGTCTGCCGCGATCTCTTCCATTAACGCTACGGCGTTTTGCTGGGCTTTCTCGTGCGAGATTTTTTTGGTGCGCGCTTCGTCTTCAACGGCGCGGGCGATAGCTTTTGACGAGAGCAGCTTGTTAAAGAGATCCTGACGCGCGGGCAGACGCGGACCGACGGCGGCGAGGCGCTGGCGGGCGAAATGCATGCGCGCCACGCGGGCCAGCTTCTGGGCGATACGCTTGTCGGTGCCATGCTCGGTCGCCATGCGGCGCAGCGACACCGGCGGCGAGAAACGGACGAAGCTGTCGCGGCCAAGCCAGGAGACCGCAAAGAATTTCTGAATGCCGTTTAACATGCGCAGCGGCGGATTTTCTTCGCCTTTTTCGCGGCCCGGCGCGCGACCGAACATAACGGAGACCGGCACCATCTGGACGTCGAGATCCGGGTTGCTGCGGTGCAGGTCAAGATAGTTGTGGAACAGCTTGATCGACTCTTCTTTCGGCGTGTAGTACGTGAACACGCGCGGGCCGCCATGGATAAACACATGGCGCGGCAGCTCGGTGCCGTCGATAACCAGCGGCTCCAGAGGGTCCGGCAGATCGTGCGCCAGGCATTGAGCCCGTAGCGTCAGGAGATCTGCCTTCGAGTTATATGGCAGCACGTACATGATGGGGCGTGACGTGTCGAGCCCAAGTTCGGGGCAGGGCGCCGCCGGGATGGACTTGCTTTTTACCAGCACGCTTAATGGTAAATTAAGTAATTTGTAGTAAATTCGTGGCCAACCGGACATAAACGATGTAAAGCCTCTGGTTAATAATGCAATTGCGGCGCAAGAATATCAGAAACTCCGTAGAATTTCTGTGGTGCTTCTTTATCGAAGCGCATTAGCATTGACGCCTGAATTTAAAAAAGGTTTCTTGTCATGGCCAATAACACCAAGGGATTAACCCGAATTATTAAAGCAGCTGGCTATTCCTGGAAGGGATTGAGCGCTGCCTGGAAAAATGAAGCGGCGTTTCGTCAGGAGGCGGTCGCCGTTATTGCTGCAATTATTATCGCTTGTTGGCTGGACGTCGACCCGATGACCCGTGTCATGCTCATAAGCTCCGTGATGCTGGTGATGATTGTTGAGATCCTTAACAGCGCCATCGAAGCGGTGGTGGACCGTATCGGCCCTGAATTTCATGAGCTTTCGGGCCGCGCCAAGGACATGGGCTCCGCCGCCGTGCTGATGTCGATTATCCTTGCGCTGGTCGTGTGGGTCACGCTGCTCTGGCAGCATTTGCGATAAGTTTTCCAGAAATCGCTAAAGAAGCGCTTTTTTAACCGGTTATGGTTTTAAAATCGCCTTTAGCTGTATATACTCACAGCATCACTGTATATGCACCCAGGGGGCGGAATGAAAGCATTAACTACCAGGCAACAAGAGGTGTTTGATCTCATTCGGGATCACATCAGCCAGACCGGCATGCCGCCTACGCGCGCGGAAATTGCGCAACGTCTGGGTTTCCGTTCGCCTAACGCGGCGGAAGAGCACCTGAAAGCGCTGGCGCGCAAAGGGGTGCTGGAGATTGTTTCTGGCGCATCGCGCGGTATTCGTCTGCTGCAGGAAGAAGAAAACGGCCTGCCGCTGGTAGGGCGTGTCGCTGCGGGCGAACCGCTGCTGGCGCAGCAGCATATCGAAGGCCACTATCAGGTCGATCCGGGCCTGTTTAAGCCGAATGCCGATTTTCTGCTGCGCGTTAGCGGGATGTCGATGAAAGACATTGGGATCATGGACGGCGATCTGTTAGCCGTGCATAAAACGCAGGATGTACGCAACGGCCAGGTCGTTGTGGCGCGTATCGACGATGAAGTGACGGTAAAACGCCTGAAAAAGCAGGGGAATGTCGTTGAACTGCTGCCGGAAAACAGCGAGTTTAAACCTATCGTTGTCGATCTGCGTGAGCACAACTTCTCTATCGAAGGCCTTGCGGTCGGCGTTATTCGCAACGGCGAATGGCTCTGACAGCGTTACCGGCCTCGTGACGCTTCATTACCGTAACTGGCCCGCCCCGGTTACGGTAATGGCTCTCCTGCTTCGCGACTTCTCTTAACGGTTTTCTTCGCGTAACGGCATCGGAACGCCATATGCCCTTTCTGACCTCTACCGACAAAGCCCTCTGGCGCCTCGCGCTGCCAATGATTTTCTCCAATATCACCGTGCCCCTGCTCGGGCTGGTCGATACCGCAGTGATAGGCCATCTCGACAGCCCGGTGTATCTGGGCGGCGTCGCGGTTGGCGCGACCGCCACCAGCTTTTTGTTTATGCTGCTCCTCTTTTTGCGTATGAGCACCACCGGCCTTACTGCTCAGGCGTTCGGCGCGCGCGATCCGGCAGCGCTGGCCCGCGCGCTGGTACAGCCAATGGCGCTGGCGCTGCTTGCAGGCGCGCTGATTATCGCGCTGCGTGAACCCCTTATTCACCTGGCGTTACATATCACCGGCGGCAGCGAGGCTGTGCTGGCGCAGGCGCGGCGGTTTCTCGAAATCCGCTGGCTGAGCGCGCCGGCGTCGCTGGCGAATCTGGTGCTGCTGGGGTGGCTGCTCGGCGTGCAGTATGCGAGAGCGCCGGTCATTCTGCTGGTCGTCGGCAATCTGCTTAATATCGCGCTCGATCTCTGGTTTGTGATGGGGCTGGGCCTGAATGTACAGGGCGCGGCGCTTGCGACCGCCATCGCGGAGTACGCGACGCTTGGCATCGGGCTTATTATGGCGGCGCGCGTTCTGCGCCTGCGCGGCATTACGCGCCTGATGCTGAAAACCGCCTGGCGCGGCGGCGTCGGCAGGCTGCTGGCGCTGAACCGTGACATCATGCTGCGCTCGCTGCTGCTGCAACTCTGTTTTGGATCCATTACCGTGTTTGGCGCGCGGCTCGGCAGCGATATCGTCGCCGTTAACGCGCTGCTGATGACGCTACTCACCTTTACCGCCTACGCGCTCGACGGCTTTGCCTACGCGGTGGAGGCCCACGCCGGGCAGGCGTTCGGCGCACAGGACAAATCGCAGCTGCACAGCGTCTGGCGCGCCGCGTGCCGACAGGCGGGCATGGTGGCGCTCGCGTTCGCGCTGCTGTATGCCGTCGCCGGGCCGTCTATCGTGTCGCTGCTAACTTCCCTGCCATCGCTGCAGGCGCTGGCGCAGCCTTATCTCTTCTGGCAGGCGATCCTGCCCCTCGTCGGCGTCTGGTGTTATCTGCTGGACGGCATGTTTATCGGCGCGACGCGCGGGGCCGAGATGCGCAACAGCATGGCTGTCGCGGCGCTGGGGTTTGGACTGACGCTGCTGACGCTGCCGTATCTCGGCAACCACGGGCTGTGGCTGGCGCTCACCGTTTTTCTGGCGCTGCGCGGGCTGTCGCTTGGCTATTTATGGCGTCGCGGGCGCCTGCTGCACTGAACTTTTCATCACGAATAAGCGGGTGCCGTCAGGGGAGTAATTGTCGGCTCCGGCGCTTCGTTATGGTTAAAGATTCTGAATATCCCGCCACGGTTAAAATTGACGTCTAAAATGAATAGTACGTTCAGCAAATGATGAAGATAACTCTGGCTGAGCCCCCACAGGAAAACCTGTGAGACTGATTCACTACCGAATGTTAAAGGAGACGTCTATGAACAGAGATGAAGCTGGCGGTAACTGGAAACAGTTTAAAGGTAAAGTGAAAGAACAATGGGGTAAATTAACCGACGATGACATGACCATCATCGAAGGGAAACGTGACCAGCTGGTAGGTAAAATCCAGGAGCGTTACGGTTACGCGAAAGACGAAGCGGATAAAGAAGTTACTGACTGGGAATCTCGCCACGATTACCGCTGGTAATCGGCTGGCCACCACCTCAACGGTATTTTCCCCTGAGGCTGCCCTGCCCGACGGTACAAGGATGTACCACCCATATTTTCCTGTTTTAACGTCCTTTCTTTTTCACCGTAATGCTGTGGTCATGTCCGCACTGGCCCTGGTGACGACACGCTTCGACTTCCACGCAGGCCGCGCAAAGCCCGTGCGCTTCAATCACATTATGGCGCAGCGCAAAGCCCATTTTCGCCGCGAGCGCATGCATAATATCTTCCACGCCTTCCGCTGCCTCTTCTTTCACCACGCCGCAACGACCGCAGATAAACATGGCTGACGTATGCGCCGGGTTGTCGAACAGATGACACAGCACATAGCTGTTGGTGGATTCCACCTTATGGACAAATCCTTGCTCAAGCAGAAAATCGAGCGCGCGATAGACGGTTGGCGGTTTCGCCTGCGGCTCGGTTTCGCGCAGCAGATCGAGCAGATCATATGCGCTGATGGCACCCGGCTGTAGCGTCATCAGGCGCAGCACTTCGAGGCGCTGCGGAGTCAGGCGCACATTACGTTGCTGGCAGAGCTTTTCAGCCTGCGCCAGAACTTCCTGCGAAATCGTCGTATCCATCGGCATCCTCTATGAATCATGATTAAGTCATCACTTTATCATGAACCGACCAAAACACCGACATGTGGGCTGTGTTATACCTTTCAGGTAACGTTTTCTGGAGGTTTCTATGCAAGCACGACCTGATTGTATTTGTCACTGGCAGGACATTGAGGGCAATGATGAGGCCGCCTATCCTGACAGCAATGAACGTATGTCGATTGGCGCGCCGCTGGCGAAGCGCATGGGGCTGACGCGTCTTGGCATCCATCATGAACGTCTGCCGCCGGGGCGTCGCACCTCGTACCCGCATGCCGAAAGTAGTGAAGAAGAGTTTGTTTATGTGCTGGAAGGATTCCCGGAGGTCTGGCTTAACGGTGAGCTCTGGCCGCTTAAACCGGGCGACAGCGTCGGTTTTCCGGCTGGCACCGGTCTGTGCCACACCTTTATCAATAATACCGACAGCGAGGTGCGGCTGCTGGTCGTCGGCGAGGCGAATAAACCGGAGAACCGCATCTATTACCCGCTCAACGGTGCCTATGCCGCCACCCGGCCGGATCGCTGGATCGATCATCCACCACAATTTTTCGGTCCGCACGATGGCTTACCTACACGAATTAAGAAGCCTAATCTATAAATAATGAGGGCGATCACGAAACGAGCCCGGAATTGCCGTTGAGTTAATGCCTCAACCTCTGGCGTAGTGCGTTCTTCACAACAGAAATCGTCTCTGTCTTACCAGGACAGAGGATGTCCTTCATGTTGATAATAAGCGGGTAAACTGTGAAACATATAATCAAACCTTCAGTGGCAGCCGTCGCCCTTTCTCTGGTGATGGCAAATCAGGCGAGTGCGGCAAATACCTGGGCGCAGGCCCGTAACGATGCAATGGGCGGAACGGGCGTGGCGTCAGCCGATTACGGCAGCGGCGCGCTGATTAACCCGGCCTTGCTGGCGCGCTCTCAACCGGAAGATGACATCACCGTTATTCTGCCGGCGTTGCAGGCGCAAATTACCGACAAAGACAATCTCGAAGATGAGATCGACCATATCAGCGATCGCGTTAAATACTATCGCGATGTGGTGAACAGTCTGACGCCTGGCGATATCGCTGCCGACCCTTTCGGTACGCTGCGTCAGTTCCAGGGCGCGGCGGGTGAGCTTGGCGATGAGCTGGAATATCTTCGCGGCAAAACGGCGAACGCCCGTGCGGCGGGTGGCATTGCCGTGAGTATCCCGAACGATGTGCTGGCGGTAGCCTTTGTGGCGAAAGCCTACGCGCATGCCCGCATCAGCACCCGTGTGGATCAGAGCGATATCGACTATCTTCGTCGTATCCAGAATGACGACATTTACGCGGGCAGGCAGATAATCAACGCCGCCATCAACGGCTCCGATGAAATTACTGACCGTCTGACCTCCACCGCGTTTGGTCGCGCAGCGATCGTGTCCGACTACGGCGTGGCGTTTGCGCACCAGTTCCAGCTGGGCGATGTGCCGGTGTCAGTCGGCGTTACGCCAAAGCTGCAAAAAACCTGGCTCTATAACTACACTGCGTCGATTTATAACTACGACAGCGGCGATCTGAACAGCACGCGCTATCGCAACGACGACACCGGCTTTAACGTCGACGCCGGCGTGGCGGCGGATTTCGGCCCGAACTGGACCGTGGGCCTGAGCGGCCAGAACCTGGTGTCACGCGATATCGAGACCAAAGAGGTCAACGGCTATAAAGATACTTATCAGATCTCACCGCTGGTAACCGCCGGTGTGGCCTGGCATAACGAACTGGTGACGCTGAGCGCCGATGGCGACCTGACGGAAACCAAAGGCTTTAAGAGCGAAGAGAATTCGCAGTTTGTCGGCGTCGGCGCTGAAGTACGTCCGCTTAGCTGGCTGGCGGTGCGCGCCGGTTACCGTGCCGACGTGAAGGATAACGAGAGCAATGTGTTTACCGCGGGTGTCGGCTTTGCGCCGTTTAACCGCGTGCATCTCGATCTCACCGGGATCGTCGGCGAAGACGAAACCTGGGGCGCAGGCGCGCAGCTGAGCCTGACCTTCTGATCCTTTGCAGGGGCGCTGTGCGCCCCTGCATGAAGTTTGTGCTATAGTAGCGCCCCTTTTTCAGCCCGAACTTCGACTCGCTTAGCCATTATGACGTCCACATCCCGTAACGCTTTCCCCGCCCACCGCTTTTCCATCGCGCCGATGCTCGACTGGACCGATCGCCATTGCCGCTATTTCCTGCGCCAGCTCTCGTCGCAGGTGCTGCTGTACACCGAAATGGTGACGACCGGGGCCATCATCCACGGCAAAGGCGATTACCTCGCTTACAGCGAAGAGGAACATCCGGTGGCGTTACAGCTTGGCGGAAGCGATCCGGCGGCGCTGGCGCACTGCGCGAAGCTTGCCGAGGCGCGCGGTTATGATGAAGTCAACCTCAACGTCGGCTGCCCGTCCGACCGCGTGCAGAATGGCCGCTTCGGCGCCTGCCTGATGGGCGAGGCGCAGCTGGTTGCCGATTGCATTAAAGCGATGCGGGATGTCGTCTCCATTCCTGTCACCGTAAAAACGCGCATCGGCATTGACGAGCAGGACAGCTACGAATTTCTCTGCGATTTTGTCGGCACAGTGGCGGAGCAGGGCGGCTGCGACACTTTTATTATTCACGCACGTAAAGCGTGGCTGTCTGGCCTGAGCCCGAAAGAAAACCGCGGAATCCCGCCGCTTGATTACCCGCGCGTTTATCAGCTCAGGCGCGATTTCCCGCAGCTTACGATGTCCATTAACGGCGGCATCAAGACGCTGGAAGAAGCCAAAGCGCATCTGGAACATATGGATGGCGTGATGGTGGGCCGCGAGGCGTACCAGAATCCTGGCCTGCTGGCGTCGGTTGACCGCGACATCTTCGGGCTCGATACCCCGGACGCCGACCCGGTGGCGGTGGTGCGCGCGATGTATCCGTACATAGAGCGCGAGCTTTCAAATGGCGCTTATTTGGGCCATATCACCCGCCATATGCTTGGCCTGTTTCAGGGGATCCCGGGTGCGCGCCAGTGGCGGCGTTACCTGAGCGAAAACGCCCACAAGCCCGGCGCGGATATCAGCGTGGTGGAGCAGGCGCTGAAGCTGGTGGCAGATAAACGCTAATCTTCGCCACAATATGGTTAATTTCACTAACGCCTCCGGCGCTTGACGGGGGCGTTTCTTTTTAATTCAACGGGTTAATTCTGGCACGAAACTTGTAACAGCAGGGCATAACGTTTTAAAGGAGAACGACAATGCTTGAACTGCTGTTTGTGGTGGCTTTCTTCCTGATGCTGCTCGCGACCGGCGTGTCGCTGCTGGGCATTATCGCTGCGTTAATGGTGGCGACGCTGGTGATGTTTTTTGGCGGCGTGTTCGCGTTGATGATTAAGGTGCTGCCGTGGCTGTTGCTGGCGGTCGCGGTCGTCTGGGTTATCCGCAGCGTGAAGGCCCCGAAAGTGCCTGATTATCGCCGTACTTCACGCTATAGCCGCGCGAACCGCTGGCGTTACTGATAAGTTGCGGGGTTGATCACAACCTTGCAACTTTCCGGCGGGGTTTCAGTCGAAAGCCATATTATTTGCTTATTCAATCTGTCACTATGTCCGCCGTATTACAGAATTCATCAGCGCTGTACCCTACAACCAGCGCGAACAATAAAAAGAAAGGGCTTCCTGCGGGAAGCCCTAATTCTTTCAGGGAATCAATAAGCTGGAGCCCTGCGTACTGCGGCTCTCCAGCGTCTGATGCGCGCGGGCGGCGTCCTGTAGCGCGAAGGTCTGGCTGTCAGTCACATCCACTTTAATCACGCCGCTGGCGATGAGCGAAAAGAGCTCGTTGCTCGCTTCTTCCAGCTCGGCGCGATTCGTTAAGTAGCCATTGAGCGACGGACGCGTGACGTAGAGTGAGCCTTTCTGGTTCAGGATCCCCAGATTGACGCCCGTCACCGGGCCGGAAGAATTGCCGAAGCTCACCATCAGACCGCGGCGTTGTAGACAGTCGAGCGACGATTCCCACGTCTCTTTGCCGACCGAGTCATACACCACGCGCACCTTTTTGCCGCCGGTCAGCTCACGCACCCGCTCGGGCACGCTCTCTTCGCGATAATTGATGAGCTCCCACGCACCCGCCTGCTTCGCGCGCTGGGCTTTCTCCGCCGAACCTACGGTGCCGATAAGGCGCGCGCCAAGCGCTTTCGCCCACTGACAGGCGATAAGCCCGACGCCGCCTGCGGCCGCGTGAAACAAAAACATCTCGTCGGGTTTGATTTCATAGGTTTTGCGCAGCAGATAAAAGACGGTCAGCCCTTTTAAAAAGCAGGCCGCCGCCTGTTCAAAAGAGATAACGTCCGGGAGTACGACGGCTTTATCCGCCGGAACGTTATGCACCGAACTGTAAGCGCCAAGCGCCGACTGCGCATAGACCACGCGATCGCCGGGTTTAAGGTGCGTCACGCCGCTGCCGACTTTGGTGACGACGCCTGCCGCCTCGGTGCCAAGCCCCGCCGGGAGCGCGGGCGGCGGATAGAGCCCGCTGCGAATATAGGTGTCGATATAGTTGATGCCGATGGCTTTGTTTTCCACCTGCACTTCAAGCTCGTCCGGGTCGGCCGGGGTGAATGTCACCGCTTTTAACACTTCTGGTCCGCCATGCTGGCTGAACTCAATACGCGTCGCCATAGGAACTCCTTGTTAAGTGTCGGGCATGAACGCGGGAGCGTGCAAACTGAGTACAAAACGACTCAGATCAGATACACTCCTCATTCTCTCTGATGATGATTTTTGGTAACTCCATTCACTATGGCAGGAAATAAACCCTTCAACAAACCCACTGAACCTCGTGACCCGCAGGTCGCCGGGCTGAAAATGCCGCCGCATTCCATGGAGGCGGAACAGTCGGTGTTGGGCGGTTTAATGCTGGATAACGAGCGCTGGGACGATGTGGCCGAGCGCGTCGTGGCTGAGGATTTCTATACCCGCCAGCACCGCATGATCTTCACCGAAATGCATCGCCTGCAGGAGATGGGTAAACCCATCGATCTGATTACGCTTTCCGAATCGCTGGAGCTGCAAGGGCAGCTCGAAAGCGTCGGCGGCTTTGCGTATCTCGCGGAGCTTTCCAAGAACACGCCAAGCGCCGCGAACATTAGCGCCTATGCCGATATCGTGCGCGAGCGCGCGGTGGTGCGCGACATGATTTCGGTCGCCAATGAAATCGCCGACGCCGGTTACGATCCGCAGGGCCGCACCAGCGAAGATCTGCTCGATCTCGCTGAATCGCGCGTGTTCCAGATAGCCGAAAACCGCGCCAATAAAGACGAAGGGCCGAAGAGTATCGATCAGATCCTCGAAGCCACCGTCGCGCGCATCGAAACGCTTTACCAGCAGCCGCACGACGGCGTGACGGGCGTCGATACCGGCTATCAGGATCTCAATAAAAAGACCGCGGGCTTACAGCGCTCGGATCTGATCATCGTCGCGGCGCGTCCGTCGATGGGTAAAACCACCTTCGCCATGAACCTGTGCGAAAACGCCGCGATGCTCCAGGATAAACCGGTGCTGATCTTCTCACTGGAGATGCCCGGCGAGCAGATCATGATGCGTATGCTGGCGTCGCTCTCGCGCGTGGATCAGACGCGTATTCGTACCGGCCAGCTGGACGACGAAGACTGGGCGCGTATTTCCGGCACCATGGGCATTCTGCTTGAGAAGCGCAATATGTATATTGACGACTCCTCCGGCCTGACCCCGACCGAAGTTCGCTCCCGCGCGCGCCGTATCTTTCGCGAGCACGGCGGCTTAAGCATGATAATGATCGACTACCTGCAGCTGATGCGCGTGCCGTCGCTCTCCGATAACCGCACCCTGGAAATTGCCGAAATTTCACGCTCGCTAAAAGCGCTGGCGAAAGAGCTGCAGGTGCCGGTCGTGGCGCTCTCGCAGCTTAACCGCTCGCTGGAACAGCGCGCCGACAAGCGCCCGGTGAACTCGGATCTGCGTGAATCCGGCTCCATTGAGCAGGACGCCGACCTGATTATGTTCATCTATCGTGACGAGGTGTATCACGAGAACAGCGACTTAAAAGGCATCGCGGAGATTATCATCGGTAAGCAGCGTAACGGCCCGATAGGCACGGTGCGCCTGACGTTTAACGGGCAGTGGTCGCGGTTTGATAATTACGCTGGCCCTCAGTACGACGACGAATAAAATCCCCGTCATCCTTCACGCCGCAGGTGCGTTGACCGCGCTCGCTCACCCCGGTCACTTAGTTCACTAAGCTCCCGGGGATTCACGAGCTTGTCGCCTTCCTGCAACGCGAATGATTTAGGGGATTTACAGTAACCCTTTAAATAAGCAAGGAAAGTCAATGCAAGCGGCAACTGTGGTAGTAAACCGCCGCGCTCTGCGTCACAACCTGCAACGCCTGCGTGAACTGGCGCCCGCCAGCAAACTGGTTGCGGTGGTGAAGGCAAACGCCTATGGACACGGTCTTCTGGAGACCGCCCGTACTCTCCCCGATGCCGACGCGTTCGGCGTAGCCCGCCTTGAAGAGGCGCTGCGCCTGCGCGAAGGCGGTATCACCCAACCCATTCTGCTGCTGGAAGGCTTTTTTAGCGCAAGCGACCTGCCGGTTATCGCGGCGCAGCATCTGCACACCGCCGTGCATAGCGAAGAGCAACTGGCGGCGCTGGAGCAGGCGACGTTGCCGGAGCCGGTGGAAGTCTGGATGAAGCTTGATACCGGCATGCACCGCTTAGGCGTGCGTCCGGAGGCGGCGCAGGCCTTTTACGACCGGCTCGCGGCCTGTAAAAACGTGCGCCAGCCGGTGAATGTGGTAAGCCACTTCGCCCGCGCAGACGAACCGGACTGCGGCGCCACCGAGCGCCAGCTGGATATTTTCAACAGCTTTACGCACGATTTGCCCGGCAAGCGCTCCATTGCGGCCTCCGGCGGCATTCTCTTCTGGCCGCAGTCGCATTTCGACTGGGTGCGTCCGGGCATTATTCTCTACGGCGTCTCGCCGCTCGATACGCACCCGTGGGGCGCGGAGCTTGGCTTTCAGCCCGCGATGTCGCTGACGTCCAGCCTGATTGCGGTGCGCGACCACAAAGCGGGCGAACCGGTCGGCTATGGCGGCACCTGGGTGAGCGAGCGCGATACCCGGCTTGGCGTGGTGGCGATGGGGTATGGCGACGGCTATCCGCGCTGCGCGCCCACGGGCACGCCGGTGTTGGTCAACGGCCGCGAAGTGCCCATCGTCGGGCGCGTGGCGATGGACATGATTTGTGTCGATTTAGGCCCTGGCGCGCAGGAGTGCGCGGGGGACGCCGTTACCCTGTGGGGCGATGGCTTGCCGGTCGAGCGTATCGCTGAAGCGACAAAAGTGAGCGCTTACGAACTTGTCACGCGTTTAACCTCGCGGGTGGCGATGCGCTACGTGGATTAAGAGCAACGCAGACGCGTCAAGGCATGGCGGTGGGTGCGCTTTGCTTACCCACCCTACAACGCCCTTTTAACAGGTAGGGCGGGTAAGCAAAGCGCACTCGCCATCTTCGCCACCCGTTATCTTCATCGCTTGCCTTTGGTCCACGTCCCGCTCGATCTGCCGCGCTATCCGGTTTATTGTGGAGAAACATCACACCGTAAATCTGGAGAACCAAGCGTGTTTCAGAATGTTGACGCCTACGCCGGCGACCCCATCCTTTCGCTCATGGAACGTTTTAAAGAAGACTCGCGTGGCGACAAAGTAAACCTGAGTATCGGCCTCTATTACAACGAACAGGGCATCATCCCGCAGTTGCAGGCCGTCACGCAGGCGCAGGAACGCCTTCACGCGCAGCCACAGGGCGCCTCGCTTTATCTCCCGATGGAAGGGCTTAATCCTTACCGCGGCGCCATCGCGCCGCTGCTATTCGGCGCCGATCACCCGGCGCTGGCCGCGGGCCGTATCGCCAGCATCCAGACGGTAGGCGGTTCGGGCGCGCTGAAAATCGGTGCGGATTTCCTTAAGCGTTATTTCCCGCACTCCCGCGTCTGGGTCAGCGACCCGACCTGGGAAAACCACGTGGCGATTTTCAGCGGCGCCGGGTTTGAAGTAAGCACTTACCCCTGGTTTGATGAAGAAACCAACGGCGTGCGTTTCGACGCGCTGCTGGCAACGCTTAACACGCTGCCCGCGCGCGACATCGTGCTGCTGCATCCGTGCTGCCATAACCCGACCGGCGCCGACCTCACTAACACCCAGTGGGACGCGGTGGTCGAGGTGCTGAAAGCGCGTGAGCTGATCCCGTTTCTGGATATCGCTTACCAGGGCTTTGGGGCCGGAATGGACGAGGACGCTTATGCTATCCGCGCCATTGCCAGCGCGGGCCTGCCGGCACTGGTCAGCAACTCTTTTTCGAAAATCTTCTCGCTGTATGGCGAGCGCGTGGGCGGGCTGTCGGTGGTCTGTGACGACGCGCAAACCGCCGCGCGCGTGCTTGGGCAGCTGAAAGCGACCGTGCGCCGCAACTACTCCAGCCCGCCGAATTTCGGCGCGCAGGTGGTGGCGACGGTTCTTAACGACGCCTCGCTGAAAGCGCAGTGGCTCGCAGAAGTCGAGGCGATGCGACGCCGCATTCTGGAGATGCGCCAGGCGCTGGTGGACGTGCTGAAAACCGAGGTGCCGGGGCGTAACTTCGATTATCTGCTTAAGCAACGCGGTATGTTCAGCTACACCGGCCTCAGCGCGCTACAGGTTGATCGCCTGCGCGACGAGTTCGGCGTCTATCTCATCAGCAGCGGACGTATGTGCGTGGCGGGTCTTAACCGCAGTAACGTGCAGCAAGTGGCGAAGGCGTTTGCCGCCGTCATGTAACGTCGTGTTAAAAAGCGCTGCCCCGCAGCGCTTTTCTCGCTTTTAACCTCCCTGGCTTGCGTCAATTCTTATTCGTTATCTGTCAATTTGTAACCGGTGTGAAATATATTTTTTGAAACGCCGCGCCAGCATTATTCGTTGCCCACCACATCATGCACATCTGCATTGATTTTGTGATTTTTACTGGATTCATTTATACCTCTCTGTTTATTGGTACACCTCTTTAATGACATCTTTTCTCCGGCGTTATTTTTACTTACTCCGGCAGCTTTTATTTCTTCGCACGGTTATTCGCATTTTTTTACATGTTTCCTTTGTAGCGCCGGAAAGGCCGCTATATATCTGCCGCCTGTTTTTATTACAGGGTCATGGAAGCCGTTTACGCCGCGCGCATAAACCGGAAATCAGGAACAGGGATGGTTAAGGAATTAATGTGATTGTTCGTCATTCAAGCGTTTATATCGCGATCCTGTTAATACTTGTGGGCGTTCACTCTCCCGCGTACGCTGAAGTCATGGCGAACCAGCAGGCATTAAACCAGCAACAGCAGAATGAAGCCCGGCATGATGCCCTTGCGACGGAGAGTAAATCCTTACTTTCTGATTCAAAGGATAAGCCCAAAGAGGGACTCAACCTGCCGGAGGAGCAGCCCTGTTACCCGATTAACCAGCTCGTATTCGAAAATAAAAACGCTGTCGCGCACTGGCTGACCTTTCGGGATATTGCTCGCAGCGTAAAAGGAAAATGCATCGGCATTAACGGCCTGAAAATCATTCATAACGCGGTGCAGAACCGCCTGATTGAACATGGCTATATCACGACGCGTGTCCTGATCCCGGCCCAGGATCTTAAAAGCGGCACGCTAACCTTTCACATCCTTCCCGGTACGATTAGCGATATTGTTTTTAAAGACAATGCCGGTAAATACATTCATGCCATAAATAATTTTCCACAAACGAAAGGCGATGTGCTGGACTTACGCGGTCTTGAGCAGGGGCTGGAAAATTTACAGCGGGCGCCAGGCTCGAATGCCAGCATCAATTTACTTCCCGGCACCAAACCGGGCGAGACGCAGGTAGAAGTGACCCGTACGCAGCCCAAACACTGGCGGCTCGGCGCCTGGGCGGATGATTCCGGGAGCAAATACACCGGGCGCTATCAGAGCGGGCTGGCGTTTTACCTTGATAACCTGACCTCGCTTAACGATATGTTTTACGCCGCCTATGGCGGAGGGCTGAAAAACCAGGATGGCCGCCGCAGCGATAACGTCTCGGCGTTTTATTCGCTCCCGTGGGGGTACTGGCAGCTTGAACTCTACGCCAGCAAATACCGTTACACCCAGACCATCCATAACGGCGCGTTCAGCTATCTCTACAGCGGCATCGAAAAATACCGCAGCGCCCAGTTAAGCCGCGTGATTTATCGCAGCAGCAGTCAGAAAACCACGCTGGCGCTGAAGGCGTTTCGTCGCGATTCCACCTATCTGCTCAATGACGTAGAGATCGACGTGCAGCGCCGCAAAACCAGTAACTGGAAACTGTCGCTGGAACATCTGGCGTACCTCCCTTTTGGGCAGGTAAAGGCTGCTCTCGGCTACCAGAAAGCGGCGAACTGGTTTAACGCACAAGAGGATGCCGAAGAAGAGGTCGGCAATGCCGATCCGCAGGCACGTATCATCACGCTGGGCGTCGACGGGACATTCCCGTTCCGCGTGGGGGCGCTCTCGATGAGCTATGAACCGCATTTTATGTCCCAGACCTCGCCGGACCGCCTGACGCAGCCAGACAAATTCACCATCGGCAACCGCTGGACGGTGCGTGGTTTTGACGGTGAGACAACGATTTACGCCGATAAGGGCTGGTATTTGCGCAATGATATCAACCTTAACCTGCCGCAGTGGGGCGCGCAGCCTTACGCTGGCGTAGATTATGGCGAAGTGAAAGGTTCGAAAAACGACTACTGGAGCGGTAAACACATCGCCGGCGCCGTGCTTGGCGTGCGCGGAGTGAAAGGCAAACTCGGCTACGATCTCTTTGCCGGCGTGCCGCTGTTAAAGCCTGAGGATATGCACACCAGCCCGTTTACCCTGGGTTTTGCGATGCAGTGGCAATACTGAGGTTACGCACGCCGTGCGTAAAAATAGCGCAGAAGGCCTGCGGAATTTTGCCTTTTGCCGCGCAGTCTGCACACTTAAAGAATGACCATTCTTTAGGGAGCAGCGTATGTGGTTTCAACAAACCCTGACGTTACAGGCCAGACCGCGGGGTTTTCACCTTATCACTGATGAAATCATCAGCCAGCTTCCTGCGCTTGCGCAGGTGCAGACGGGGTTGCTGCATCTGCTACTTCAGCACACGTCGGCTTCGCTGACGCTTAACGAAAATTGCGATCCCTCGGTGCGCCGGGATATGGAACGTTATTTTCTTCAGGCCGCGCCTGAAAGCGCGTCCTATGAACACGACGACGAAGGGCCGGACGACATGCCCGCGCACATTAAATCCTCTACGCTCGGTGTTTCCTTACTGCTGCCGGTCAGGCAGGGGCGCCTGCAACTCGGTACCTGGCAGGGCATCTGGCTCGGGGAACATCGCAATCATGGCGGCTCGCGCAGGGTAGTCGCGACGCTGCAAGGAGAATCTTTATGACCCATTCTGAATTGCTGGATTACTGTATGAAAAAGCCAGGCGCTGAGCAGAGCGAACATCGCGACTGGCAAGCGGCGCAAATTAAAGTCGGCGACGTGATGTTCGCGATGGTGCATGACGCCGACCAGCGGCCTGCCGTGTCGCTCAAAACGAGCCCGGAACTGGCGGAGTTGCTGCGTCAGGAGCACAAAGACGTGTTCCCCAGTGCGCAACTGAATAAAGCGCACTGGAGCACCGTGTATCTCGATGGGGCACTGCCGGATTCGCAGCTCTATTATCTGGTCGACGCGTCGTATCAGCAGGTTGTCGGCCAGTTACCGGAACAGATAAGACAGCAACTGGCTGTCTGAACAGAAAACGCGTCAAAAAGTGCAGCGGTTAACGCTGCACTTATGGATTCATTTTTTTGTTGAATATTTATTTTTCATACGCTGCGACTCCTCTAAAAAATACAATATTACACAGAATGTAGTGGTCTGTTGCTTATATTGATGATGTTTTTTCTGTGGCTAATTTATTTTGTCCGGTTTAGGTGGTTATAGCTTTTTTTATTCCTGGTGTTTATTTCTCCGTCGGGCGATCCAATTTCTTAAAATAATGTTCTCACATACTTTGCAGAGCTGTGTCATTTATAATTAATCTGCCCTGGTAATTAAGAGGCCATGTCTTAATCCGGCAAAATGAATAAGTTATAGTTTAACGATGAAATATAAGGACGATAAATGAAAAACTGCAATGGAAAGAGTCCGTGCGGCAAGCATGAGTTGCGCGCGAAATTGGGCCCTGTCTGTTTCGCCACGCTTCTGGCATTAGGCATGGTGCAAACCGCCAGCGCGGCGATTACAGCGGATACCAGCGCCGCAAACCAGCCGGGCATTCATACCAGCACTAACGGCGCGACGGTCGTTGATATCAACAAGGCCAGCAGCGATGGCGTTTCGCACAATATTTACTCCGAGTTCAACGTCGATAAAAACGGCGTGGTGCTTAATAACAGCACTGTGAATACCAATACCCAGCAGGCTGGCAATATTAACGGCAACGCCAACCTGGCGGGTAACAGCGCGACCGTGATTCTTAACGAAGTGCGCTCCGCCGATCCGAGCCAGTTAAACGGTATGGTAGAAGTGGCTGGCCAGTCTGCACAGGTTATCATTGCCAACCCCTCCGGCATCACCTGCAACGGCTGCGGTTTTATTAATACTAACCATGCCTCGCTGACGACAGGGACGCCAACTTTTGATGACGATGGGAAGCTGACCGGCATAAAAGTGGACAAAGGTGAAATCGTTATTACTGGCGGGGGTATGGATGTCGGTAATGATGGCAAGCCGGCGTACACCGATATTGTGGCGCGCTCCGTGAAATTGAACGGAGAATTGCAGGCTAAAAATCTCACCATCGTGACCGGTACCAACAGCATTGATGTTAAGGGTAAAGTTACGAAGCTGGATTCAGATAGCGATAAGCCGGAACTGGCGCTGGACGTTTCTGCTCTGGGTTCAATGTATGCCGGCAAAATTAAAATGATCGGTACTGAAGAAGGCGTTGGCGTTCGCCTTGATCACGCCAGTATCATTGCTGATGACAATTTGAGCATTGATGTTGAGGGTCAGTTAACCAATAACGGCGGCCTGATCGCAGCGGGTAAACAAGGAAATATCAGCGCCGCATCCCTGGTGAATAATAACGCTGAGATTCGCTCTAAAGATGCTTTGAATATTCAGACCAATGAGGGGGGTGAAATTCAAAACCGTAACGGCGAAATAACAGGTCGTAGCGTTAATATCCGCAGCGGTAATTTTGATAATGAAAACGGGCATGTAGAGTCAAAAGGAACACTCTTCATGACCGGTTCAACGCTGAATAATAAAGGTGGCCAGATTCAGAGTGGTGATGATGCCTGGCTTAGCTATAACTATCACAACCGGCTTGAACCGGAAGTCAGCAGCCTTGATAATGAACAGGGCGTCATCGCTTCTGATGGTAACCTTAGTATCGATGCCACAGTGCTTAATAATAATGCAGGTTTGATAGAGGCGCATAATACTCTCGCGTTAAGTGGTGTTACCCTGATCAATACTAATAGCGGCGATTTCGTATCTAAGGAAGGCTGGAGCCGTAATTACCATAATGACGGCGGAATCTACTCTGGTGAAGGGGATGTCAGAGACACCCATAACCGTTATGGCGGCCCAGCTTCTACTATTTCTTATGATACCATTAACAATGAAAATGGCCGTATTTTCTCTACAGGCGAGAATACCCAGCTTTATTTAAATGGGAATGGTGCGCTTGATAATAAAAATGGTGAAATAAACTCAGAAAATACCCTGAATATTATTTATGGCACGACGGTGGATAACAGCAGTGGCGTTATCAAAGGTAAGAAAGATGTCGTCATTGCTGGCAATAATTTTGTTTCAGATTCATCCAGCGTCATTACTGCGGGCCGCGATGCTACTTTTAGCGTCTATAACCGCTTTGCAAACGAAGGCCTGATTCAGGCTGGTAATAATTTTACACTGGATATGCGTGGTGGGCACGGCCCGGTATCTACCGATAATTATAACAGCGGTAAGATTGTGGCGGCGAACCAGGTTCAGTTTCAGACCCAGCAGCATGACTTCGTGAACCAGGGGGAAATTAACGGCGCCAATGGCATTAGCTGGACGGGTGATACAATAACGAACAAAGGTACCATCGCCAGCAATGGCGACGTCTATTTCTCCGTTAAAAAGCTGACGAATGCTAAAGGCGCATCTATCAGCGGCGAAGAAGTAATTACCGCAGCTAATACAATCGTTGATAATCAGGGAACAATTACCCCTGATTACGTTCCGCATCCGCAACCAGGCCCGCAGCCGCGTCCTGAGCCGCAGCCTCAACCGCGCCCTGATGATTATCATGTCCCGGTTAATCCGCAGCCACAGCCGCAAGTGCAGCCAGTACCCAGCGATATCGCCCACCCGGCGAACAATAATAGTAGCGGTAGCGCCACTTACTACCGTCGTTAATCTTCTCCCTCAAGAGAAGTTAAATGCCCCGCTTTGCGGGGCATTTTTTTACAGGGCAAGAAGACGAGTTAAACACGGCTTCGGAGAATAAGGCGAGGGTAAATTCAGAATAAAAAAATCCGGGCCTGCTGACCCGGATATTAATTTACTGATCTAACAGCGGCTTAAGGAAGCGTGCGGTATGCGATTCTTTGCACTCTGCCACGGTTTCCGGCGTGCCGGAAACCAGAATTTCCCCACCGCCACTGCCGCCTTCCGGGCCCAGATCGACGATCCAGTCGGCGGTTTTGATGACATCCAGGTTATGCTCGATCACGACGATGGTGTTGCCCTGATCGCGAAGCTGATGCAAGACCGCCAGCAGTTGCTGAATATCCGCGAAGTGCAGACCGGTGGTCGGCTCATCAAGAATATATAGCGTCTGGCCGGTGCCGCGTTTTGAGAGCTCACGGGCGAGCTTCACGCGCTGGGCTTCACCGCCGGAGAGCGTCGTCGCGGACTGGCCGAGGCGAATGTAAGTCAGGCCTACATCCATCAGCGTTTGCAGCTTACGCGCCAGCGCCGGTACCGCGTCGAAGAACTCGCGGGCTTCTTCGATGGTCATATCCAGCACTTCGTGGATAGTCTTGCCTTTGTATTTAATTTCCAGCGTTTCGCGGTTGTAGCGTTTGCCTTTGCACTGGTCGCACGGCACGTAGATATCCGGCAGGAAGTGCATCTCGACTTTGATAACACCGTCGCCCTGGCACGCTTCACAGCGCCCGCCGCGCACGTTAAAGCTGAAGCGGCCCGGCGTATAGCCGCGCGAGCGCGATTCCGGCACGCCGGCGAACAGTTCGCGCACGGGCGTAAACACGCCGGTGTACGTGGCAGGGTTCGAGCGCGGCGTGCGGCCAATCGGGCTCTGATCGATATCGATAACCTTATCGAAATGCTCCATCCCCTGAACGTCGCGATATGGCGCAGGTTCGGCGATGGTCGCGCCGTTAAGCTGGCGCTGGGCTATGGGGAACAGGGTATCGTTAATCAGCGTCGACTTGCCGGAACCGGAAACGCCGGTCACGCAGGTGAACAGCCCAACCGGCAGCGTCAGCGTGACGTCTTTCAGGTTGTTGCCGCGCGCGCCGGTAAGCTTCAGCACTTTTTCCGGGTCCGCCTTCACGCGTTCTTTCGGCACTTCAATTTTGCGTTTGCCGCTCATAAACTGCCCGGTCAGCGATTCTGGCACCGCCATGATCGCGTCAAGCGGGCCTTCCGCGACGACTTGGCCGCCGTGAACGCCCGCGCCAGGGCCGATGTCGATGACATGGTCGGCGGCGCGGATGGCGTCTTCATCATGCTCTACCACAATCACGGTATTACCGAGGTTGCGCAGATGGATAAGCGTGCCGAGCAGGCGTTCGTTGTCGCGCTGATGCAGACCGATCGACGGTTCATCCAACACGTACATCACGCCCACCAGCCCGGCGCCAATCTGGCTCGCCAGGCGAATACGCTGCGCCTCTCCGCCGGAGAGCGTCTCTGCAGAACGGGAGAGCGTCAGGTAGTTCAGGCCGACGTTCACCAGGAATTTCAGGCGATCGCCAATCTCTTTCAGCACTTTTTCGGCGATTTTGGCGCGCTGGCCGGAGAGCTTCATGTTATTGAAGAACTCCATCGCGTGTCCGATGCTCATGTCAGAAATCGTCGGCAGCGCGGTGTTTTCTACAAACACATGGCGCGCTTCACGACGCAGACGCGTACCTTCGCAGGTCGCGCAGGGACGGTTGCTGATGAATTTCGCCAGCTCTTCGCGCACCGCGTTGGATTCGGTCTCTTTATAGCGGCGCTCCATGTTATGCAGCACGCCTTCGAACGGATGACGACGCACGGACGTATCGCCGCGATCGTTCATGTATTTGAATTCGATAGTTTCTTTACCGGAGCCGAACAGCACTGCTTTCTGCACTTTATCGCTGAGCGTGTTCCACGGCGCTTCGACGTCGAACTTATAGTGGTCGGCGAGCGAGCGCAGCATCTGGAAATAGTAGAAGTTACGGCGATCCCAGCCGCGGATAGCGCCGCCCGCAAGCGAAAGCTCGGTATTCTGTACAACGCGATCCGGATCGAAATATTGCTGCACGCCGAGGCCGTCGCAGGTCGGACACGCGCCAGCCGGGTTGTTGAACGAAAACAGGCGCGGCTCAAGCTCACGCATGCTGTAGCCGCACACCGGGCAGGCGAAGTTGGCGGAGAACAGCAGCTCTTCCGCTTTTTCGTCGTCCATATCCGCCACGACCGCCGTGCCGCCGGAGAGCTCCAGCGCGGTTTCAAACGACTCCGCCAGGCGCTGGGCTAAATCCTCGCGCACCTTAAAGCGGTCAACCACCACTTCAATGGTGTGTTTTTTCTGCAGTTCGAGCTTCGGCGGATCGGAGAGGTCGCACACTTCGCCGTCAATACGGGCGCGGATGTACCCCTGGCTTGCCAGGTTCTCCAGCGTCTTGGTGTGCTCGCCTTTACGCTCTTTAATGACCGGCGCCAGTAGCATCAGACGCTTGCCTTCCGGCAGCGCGAGCACGTTATCCACCATCTGGCTGACGGTCTGGGCCGCCAGCGTGACGTCGTGATCCGGGCAGCGCGGCTCGCCGACGCGGGCATACAGCAGACGCAGGTAATCGTGAATTTCAGTAATCGTACCCACGGTGGAACGCGGGTTATGGGAGGTCGACTTCTGCTCGATGGAAATCGCAGGCGACAGCCCTTCGATATGGTCGACATCCGGCTTTTCCATCAGCGACAGGAACTGACGCGCATAAGCGGAAAGCGACTCGACATAACGGCGCTGCCCTTCGGCGTAGAGCGTGTCGAACGCCAGAGAAGACTTGCCGGAACCCGACAGCCCGGTCACGACGATGAGTTTGTCGCGCGGAATGACGAGGTTGATATTTTTGAGATTGTGGGTGCGGGCGCCCCGAACTTCTATCTTATCCATTCACCTTTCCTGGATTTGAACGCTAATGCCTGGGTGTTTGAAGGACAACCGGTGGCCAGAAACGGTTAATTATGACACAATTTAACCTGAATGGATATCCAGTATTTATTTGCAACTGTGTATACTGTGTGAACATTTCCTGAAGCCGTCTCGCAGCTATCAACATTGAAGGCTGACGTGGTAGAATGGAATGTTTACACTATTAAGAAATGTTTTCAGGAGACACGATCATGGCCAGCAGAGGCGTAAACAAGGTGATTCTCGTCGGTAATCTGGGGCAGGACCCGGAAGTACGCTACATGCCGAACGGCGGGGCCGTGGCGAACCTGCGCCTGGCGACTTCCGAATCCTGGCGCGACAAGCAGACCGGTGAGATGAAAGAAGTAACCGAATGGCACAGCGTGGTGCTGTACGGCAAGCTGGCGGAAGTGGCGGGCGAATACCTGCGCAAAGGCTCGCAGATCTACATCGAAGGTCAGCTGCGCACCCGTAAGTGGCAGGACCAGAGCGGTCAGGATCGCTACTCTACCGAAGTGGTGGTTAACGTCGGCGGCACCATGCAGATGCTGGGCGGCCGTCAGGGCGGCGGCGCTCCGGCAGGCGGCAACATGGGCGGCGGCCAGCAGCAGGGCGGTTGGGGTCAGCCTCAGCAGCCGCAGCAGCAGGGTGGCGGCGCGCAGTTCAGCGGCGGCGCACAGTCTCGCCCGCAGCAGCAGGCACCGGCGCCTTCCAACGAACCGCCGATGGATTTCGACGACGATATCCCGTTCTGATTACGCGCGTTCTTTCGGGAACGCCCTGTGTCAGCATGCACCGAAAAGCTCTGCCTCCGGCAGGGCTTTTTCTTTATCCGCCTGCCTCCTTTATCCCGCCACGCCACAGCCATCACCGACCGTATTCCGCACCCGCCATTTCGCGCTCATTCTCTTCTCGCCACGCAGCTCGTGGGTCTCGCGTAGCAATATCTTCGGGCAGGTCATCACCGGCGTGCTGGGGCCAATGCGCCAGCAAGTAAGCCAGGCTGATGCGTTGCGCATTACCGTAGTCATGCTGCCTGGCGGCCATATAAACAGGCGATATATGAACGGCATAGCGCTTTTACGCGCCGTGAGGCTAAATCTCGCCCGACGACTGCCGATATAGCTCTCATGAAGCATTCAGACGCTCGATACGTTTCCGGCAGGGATGCCCCGACTTCAGGTTAGCCCATGTCAGAAAGAGATCGTGACCAACTTCTAAGCCAGGCGACCGACCAGTACTGGCAACACATTATCCCGATCGTCTGGCTGGCGTTGATGATTCACGTCGGGCTGATTTTTCTGTTTCTGTCGATGAGCATCCCGACGCTCGCGATTTTTAATATTTTCAGCGTGATGGTGTATATCCATTGCCTCAATGAGATAGAGCATTACCGGTATCTCTACGTCGGCACCCTGATGAGCGTGGAGATCCTGGCGCATGCGATAGTCACTACGGCGCTGCTGGGGTGGGAGAGTAACTTTTATCTCTTTGTATTTTCGCTGATCCCGATAGTGTCGTTCAGCTTTCAGCAGGTGCCGGTGCGCCGCGCGCTGTTTCTGGCGGCGATTGCGGTGCTTGGCACGGTCGGCTATGCCCTGCGCGAACACACCGGGACGGCGTCCGGGTTAAGCCCGTCTGTCATTAATGGCATCGGTATCGCCAACGCCGTGATGGCGATTGGGCTATTGATGTACACGACGCTGCGTTCGGTCGAGTTCACGCACACGATGAAGTTCGACCTCTTTAACACCGCCAGCCGCGACAGTCTGACGAATCTCTATACCCGGCGTCACTTTATGCATCAGGTGTCGCTACTGGACAAGGCGTCTGGCAACCCTGACGTGGCGCTGCTGCTGCTGGATATCGATCATTTCAAAACGATCAACGACAGCTGCGGCCACAGCCACGGGGATATGATTTTGCAGCGCATCGCGCGGGCGATTACCGATAACGTGCGCGAGAGCGATATCGTGGCGCGCTGGGGCGGCGAGGAGTTTCTGGTATTGATGCCCGAAACGTCGCTCCCGGACGCGCGACGGGTGGCGGAGCGCCTGCTTGCGCGTATTCAGGAGTGGGTGGGGCAGACGGATAAAAACCCGCGAGAAGTGACCGCAACGCTGGCGCTCAGCGCGCTCGGCAAAGGCGAAGCGTTCGAAAAGGCGCTCAATCGCGCCGATAAAATGCTGTACGCCGGGAAGCAGCAGGGCCGCAACCGGCTGGTTATCGCTGATTAACCTGCTGATTAACCGTTAAAAATGAATGAAAAATAACCCCCGGTTACCCCTTAGTTAGCATTTTACCGGTGGTAACGAAGTGCCATGCTTTGCGACTCCTTCCTGTGCGACGGCGTTTATTGACGCGCGCGCCAGTTGCCGCCCGCAGGTGAATTTCACACAGGGAACGCAAGCGATGACACAGGACATTAACCCGTTTACCGCCGCCTGGAGCCGTAATGGCAATCTGCTCTGCCACGGCCACTGGATTATTACGTTTGAAGGCCGCCCGGTCACGCTGCCGGAACACTGGCAGGAAAAGGCGATGAACACCTTTGGGATCTACTCGATTATCGATCCGGAAGATGAAACGTTCGCTGACGGGCTGCACGAGGATGAGTGGATTGTCGAGCATGTCGAGTGGCTGACCGACTGGTTTTTCGATAACGGCATTCCGCTTGAAGAGCGCTACTACCGCGCCTTCTGGCGGGCGGTTAATCAAGCGGACTGGCGTTGTACCAGCTGCGCCGGCTGTATGTAAACGGCAGAAACAAAAACGCCCCTGGCGCAGGGGCGTAAATGGAACGGGCAGTGGGTATCAGGTGACGACCATCGGCCATTCCGGCGGCGTATGGCTCATCACTTCCACCATGACGTCTTTCATATTGTGCCAGATAGCATGAAAGTCGATGCTGAGCCCGAGCAGACCGGTTGCGAAAACGCAGGAGGCGACGATACCCAGCCCGCTGCTGATCACCGCCAGCGCCTGGTAGTCGGATTTGCGAAATTGAATATTAAGCGTGCTGGCAAGAAACATTAAAACCGCACCCAGAAGTTGCCAGCGCATCAATACCATGCTGGCGGTAAGCGTAGCCATGAAACCTGTCCTCAAAACGACCTGCCGCGCGGGTGGCCGGGGGAGGAAGGGCCTGGCGCGGCGTAAAGATTTAACGTGACGGCAAGTTTGCAAACTTGCACACTAAGTGTGAACTGTATCACATTTGTTGTTTTATTCGCCAGTCCGGCAGTTGCGCTTCGTCGAAAAAAAAGTCGCGATGAAAGACGGGGACAACGACCCGGGAAACGATACCTGGTCAGAAAGAACGCAATACAGAAAAAAACGCATATTAGTTTTTACCGACGCGGACATTTTCATTTCTGCGCCGCTAAAACGCAGTTCGTACATTTTTTCGACAGGCGCAATTAATTTAACTTAAATCATATTCAGAAGCGGTTGATGAATTTTTAGCACCGGCATCAGCGCAAATATTTCACTTAAGAAAAATTAAATCGCCATGCTGTATTTTCCTTACGGCAAATTTTAATCTTTCGCGTGAAATATTGACCTGATAACCGGAAATGGCTATTGCCAATGCCTGCTGATTGATGCAACGTAAACACCTGTTTGCGACGTGTCTCATCAGGCAATAAATGTGACACAGAAAGCAGGGATATGAGGCCATAATGAATTTCAGGGCACGACGTCAGGCGTTGCGAATCTCAGGCATAATCATGGTGGTCTTACTGCCTGTGATGCTTGCGCTTTGGCTCGCCCACCATCGGGCTGTCAACGAAACGCGCGAGCATCTCGATACCTTCGCGCAGCTTGTGCTCAACCGTACCGAACTGGTGTTAAGTCACGTCGAAAAAGCCCGTAATGAAGCTGAAAAATATCAGGGCGAAATATGTTCGCCAGCGCATCAGCGCAATATGCTGGATATTTCTCGTGGCCAGATTTATGTCGAAGATTTAATTTATGCGCAGGGCGATGAATTATTGTGTTCGCCGCTGTTTGATCAGCCTTTTATTCTCTCCCCGGCAAACTATACGCGCACGCCGGATATCGCCTTCTATTATTACCGTGACACGCCGTTTTTCTCCGGACATAAAATGATTTACTTGCGTAAAGGGAATTATGTCGCGGTGGTTAACCCGCTCTCGTTTAGCGAAATATTATCTAACGACGCGACGCTGTCTTACGGCGTTTATGATACGGTCACTCGCGACTTTTTTTCGTTAAGCGAAAAAGTCGAGGCCCGAACGCTGGCACCCTTTGTTCATTCGCCGCAAACCGTTTTCCAGAAAGAGGGCCGTTTCTGGTCGATTGTCGTTTCCGGCAAGCGCCCGATCGCGATTATCGTCTCGACCTCAGATGACTGGTTCTGGCAGGCGTGGCAGCGTCAGATGTCGGTCATGTTACCGCTTGGGCTGCTGATGGGCGGCTTCCTGGTGTTTATCGGCACGCGCACCCGCAACCGCTTTAACTCACCGAGCCGACAACTGCAACGCGCCCTGCATAAGCGTGCGCTGCGCCTGCATTATCAGCCGATTATGGATATCAAACACGGCATGTGCGTCGGCGCGGAAGCGCTGCTGCGCTGGCCTGGCTATAACGGTCAGGTAATGAGCCCGGCGGAATTTATTCCGCTCGCCGAAAAAACCGGGATGATCGCGCAGGTGACAGATTATGTAGTAGAAGAGTTATTTAATGACTTAGGGCATTTCTTAGCGACGCACCCGCAAATTTATATTTCTATTAACCTTTCGGCGTCTGATTTCCATTCGTCACGACTGATCGCGTTAATTGAAGGCAAAAATAGCCAGCACGGCGTGCGGGCGCAGCAAATCAAGATTGAAGTGACCGAGCGGGGCTTTATTGACGTGCCGCGCACCACGCCGGTTATTCAGGCGTTTCGCCAGTCAGGCTTTGAGATTGCGATTGACGATTTCGGCACCGGCTATTCCAACCTCCATAACCTCTATTCGCTGAACGTCGATATTCTCAAAATCGATAAATCGTTTATTGATACGCTCACCACCAACAGCACCAGCCATTTGATCGCCGAGCATATTATCGATATGGCCCAGAGTCTGCGGCTGAAGATCATCGCCGAAGGCGTGGAGACCGCCGAACAGGTGACCTGGCTGTTAAAGCGCGGCGTGCAATATTGTCAGGGCTGGCACTTCTCAAAAGCGCTGTCGCAGCAGGAGTTTATCACCTGGCTGCAACAGGATGACGCCCGGGCGATGCCGGGCTGGCATAACTGCGTCGTTAACCGTCAGGCGCTCTGACGATAATCGCTCGGCGTGCGGTCAAACTGGCGACGGAAAATACGCGAAAACGTCTGCTGTGACACATAACCATAATCCATCGCGATATCAAATATCGGCCGCCGGGTCGTGCGCAACTCCTGCGCGGCCAGTTGCAGACGACGTTTTCGAATGTATTCTCCGAGCGTCTGGTGCATCACGGTGCGAAACATCCGCTGTAAATACCATTTCGAATAGCCCGACTTCTTTGCCACCACGTCGATATTCAGTGGCTGGTCAATATGCTCATCAATCCATTGCGTCAGGGCGTGGATAATTTCCTGATGTGACATAAGCCGTCCTCTTCCTCAGTTATGGATTCGCTGTTCTTCTGGTCGGCGAGTATAATTCCTCAAGTTAACTTGAGGTAAAGCCCCTGATGGAAAAGAAAGCACCCCGAATCAAATCGCTACTGACGCCAGGCGAAGTGGCGAAGCGCAGCGGCGTCGCGGTCTCCGCGCTGCACTTTTATGAGACCAAAGGATTAATCAAAAGCACCCGCAACAGCGGCAATCAGCGCCGTTACCGGCGTGACGTGCTGCGCCAGGTGGCCATCATTAAAATCGCCCAGCGCATCGGCATTCCGCTGGCGACGATTGGCGAAGCCATCGGCGTCCTGCCGGAAGGGCATAACCTGAGCCCGAAGGCCTGGAAACAGCTCTCGACCCAGTGGCGCGAGGAGCTGGACCGGCGCATTAAAACCCTGACTGCGCTGCGCGACGATCTGGACGGCTGCATCGGCTGCGGCTGTTTGTCGCACCGTGACTGTCCGCTGCGCAACCCCGAGGACCGGCTCGGCGCGCAGGGCAGCGGGGCGCGGCTGCTGGAAGACGAATAGCGGTCGGGCAAACAAATTCTGTGCGAGCGCGGCGGATTCTCTATAGTTAATGCAATGAAATGCGAAAGGAAAACGCCATGCTGACGGTCCATCATCTGAATAACTCCCGCTCGCAGCGCATTCTTTTTGCGCTGGAAGAGCTGGGCCTGCCTTATGAACTGGTGCGTTACCAGCGCGAGCCCACCATGCTGGCGCCGCCGGCGCTGAAGAAGGTGCATCCGCTCGGCAAGTCGCCGGTGCTGGAAGATAACGGGCACAAAATTATCGAGTCCGGCGCGATTCTGGAGTATCTGCAGGAGACGTATGACACCGCGCAGCGCCTGAAGCCGCAGGACGCCGAAGAGAAAATTCAGTACCGGATCTGGCTGCATTACGCTGAAGGCTCATTGATGCCGCTGCTGCTGATGAAGCTGGTGTTCGGCAGCCTCGGTAAAAAGCCGGTGCCGATAGGCCTTCGCACGCTCGGCAAAGCGCTCGGCCAGGGCGTGCAGAAAGCCTGGCTTAATAAGCAGATAGCCACGCATACGCGGTTTATCGAAGATCACCTGACCCAGCATCCGTGGTTTGCCGGGCAGAGCTTCAGCATGGCGGATATCCAGATGAGCTTCCCGATTATCGCCCTGCTGGCGCGCAGCGATGCCAGCGAGTTCCGCCAGCTGCGCGCGTGGCTTAATAATTTGCAGGCGCGCCCGGCCTGGCAGCGTGCTATCGAAAAAGGCGGCCCGCTGGAGATCCCTGGCGGTTAACCCTGATGGCCTTCACCCGAAGGCCACTTTTTTGCGCATCAACGATATCGTTTGCGCAGCCTGCGCTGAATTCTTCATCAGCCAGCGTAAGTTTTTGCCAAAAGCCGTAAAGTTCTGTTGAAAATCCCCGTCCGAACGCTGGATAATCGTTTGCCTTAAAATTTTGCCGTTTTTTGCGCGTGGAGTTAAACGTTTGCTTTTTGTGGCCACTCCAAAACCACAAACAGAACGCAGGGAGTTAACGTTTGATCCGCAGCGGGTTGTTTGCCACGCGCGAGCTATAAAAACTTACTTTCAGGGGATGTCTTATTATGTCTACGCCTTCTGCGCGTAACGGCGGTTCACTCGACGCCTTCTTTAAAATTTCCGCACGCGGCAGCAATGTCCGTCAGGAGATTGTTGCCGGTCTCACTACGTTTCTGGCGATGGTCTATTCGGTGATCGTCGTGCCGGGCATGCTTGGCAAAGCGGGCTTCCCGCCTGCCGCCGTGTTCGTCGCCACCTGTCTGGTCGCGGGCGTCGGCTCCATCGTCATGGGGCTGTGGGCGAACCTGCCGCTTGCCATCGGCTGCGCCATCTCGTTGACCGCGTTTACCGCGTTTAGCCTGGTGCTCGGTCAGCACATCAGCGTTCCGGTCGCGCTCGGCGCGGTCTTCCTGATGGGCGTGCTGTTTACCGTTATCTCCGCGACCGGCATTCGCAGCTGGATCCTGCGCAACCTGCCGCAGGGCGTGGCGCACGGCACCGGTATCGGCATCGGTCTGTTCCTGCTGCTGATTGCGGCCAACGGCGTGGGCCTTGTCATCAAGAACCCGCTCGACGGCCTGCCGGTGGCGCTTGGTCATTTCGCAAGCTTCCCGGTTATCATGTCGCTGGTGGGTCTCGCCGTGATTATCGGTCTGGAAAAACTCAAAGTGCCGGGCGGTATTCTGCTCACCATTATTGGCATCTCTGTCGTTGGCCTGATTTTCGACCCGGCGGTGAAATTCACCGGCCTGTTCGCCATGCCGTCACTGAGCGATGAGCACGGCAATTCGCTCATCGGCAGCCTTGATATCATGGGCGCGCTCGACCCGGTGGTTATCCCAAGCGTGCTGGCGCTGGTGATGACCGCCGTATTTGACGCCACCGGCACCATTCGCGCGGTCGCAGGCCAGGCGAACCTGCTGGATAAAGACGGTCAGATTATCGACGGCGGCAAAGCGCTGACCACCGATTCGCTCTCCAGCGTCTTCTCAGGCCTGGTGGGTGCGGCGCCGGCGGCCGTTTATATCGAATCCGCCGCAGGCACCGCCGCGGGCGGTAAAACGGGCCTGACGGCGCTTACCGTCGGCGTACTGTTCCTGCTGATCCTGTTCCTCTCGCCGCTCTCTTACCTGGTTCCGGCTTACGCTACCGCGCCGGCGCTGATGTACGTCGGCCTGCTGATGCTCAGCAATGTGGCGAAAATCGATTTCAATGATTTCGTTGACGCGATGGCCGGTCTTATCACGGCGGTATTCATCGTGCTGACCTGCAACATCGTCACCGGCATCATGATCGGTTTCGCGTCGCTGGTGATTGGCCGCCTCGTTTCCGGCGAGTTCCGCAAGCTCAATATCGGCACTGTCGTTATCGCCATCGCGCTGGTCGCTTTCTACGCGGGCGGCTGGGCAATCTAAATATTTCTTTAACGAAGCGGGCTACGGCCCGCTTTTTGCTGCCCTCACGGCACAACCTGGTTCCTTTTCCGGCGCGTCAATGTTCTATTATCAGGGGTGAGTCTTTCATCACAGATAACAAGGAGCCGCACAGACCGCATGGAAATCTTCTTTACCATCCTCATTATGACCCTCATGGTCTCGCTCTCCGGCGTCGTGACCCGCATGCTGCCGTTTCAGATCCCGCTGCCGCTGATGCAGATAGCCATCGGGGCGCTGCTGGCTTGGCCGACGTTCGGTCTGCACGTCGACTTTAACCCCGAGCTGTTCCTGGTCCTGTTTATTCCGCCGCTGCTGTTTGCCGACGGCTGGAAAACGCCGACCCGCGAATTCCTCGATCATGGCCGCGAAATCATCGGCCTTGCGCTGGCGCTGGTGGTGTTAACCGTCGTCGGTATCGGTTTTCTCATCTACTGGATGGTGCCGGGTATCCCGCTGATCCCCGCGTTCGCGCTCGCGGCTGTTCTGTCGCCCACCGATGCGGTAGCCCTCTCCGGCATTGTCGGTGAAGGCCGCATCCCGAAGAAAATCATGGGGATTTTGCAGGGCGAGGCGCTGATGAACGACGCCTCCGGCCTGGTGTCGCTGAAATTCGCCGTGGCGGTCGCGATGGGCACGATGGTCTTTACCGTCGGCGGCGCGTCGCTGGAGTTTTTAAAAGTGGCGATTGGCGGCCTGCTGGCCGGTATTGCCGTCAGCTGGCTGTATGGCCGCTCGCTGCGTCTGCTGAGCCGCTGGGGCGGCGATGAACCCGCCACGCAGATAGTCCTGCTGTTCCTGCTGCCGTTCGCGTCATACCTGATTGCCGAACATATCCGCTTCTCCGGCATTCTGGCCGCTGTGGCCGCCGGGATGACCATCACCCGCTCCGGCGTGATGCGCACCGCGCCGCTGGCGATGCGCCTGCGCGCCAACAGCGTCTGGTCGATGCTGGAGTTTGTGTTTAACGGCATGGTGTTCCTGATGCTTGGCCTGCAACTGCCGGGGATTATGGAAACCTCGCTCGCCGCCGCCGAACTGGATCCGAACGTGGAAACCTGGATGCTGTTCATGGATATCGTCCTGATCTACGCGGCGTTGATCAGCGTGCGTTTCCTGTGGCTGTGGATAATGAAGCGCTTTAGCCTGCGTTTTCTTAAGAAGAAACCGCTGACGTTTGGCGCGTACACCACGCGCGAGCTGCTGGTCGCGTCGTTCGCCGGGGTGCGTGGGGCGATTACGCTTGCGGGTGTGCTCTCGATCCCGCTGCTGCTGCCGGACGGTTCGCCGTTCCCGGCGCGCTACGAACTGGTATTCCTGGCTGCGGGCGTGATCCTCTTCTCGCTGTTTGTCGGCGTGGTCCTGCTGCCGATTCTGCTGCAACAGGTCGAAACGCCGGACCACGGCCTCGCGCATAAGGAAGAGCGCATGGCGCGCGCGGTGACGGCGGAAGTGGCGATTACGGCTATCCAGAAAATGGAAGAGCGTCTGGCCGCCAATACCGAAGAGAATATCGACGATCAGCTGCTGAAAGAGGTGTCGGCGCGCGTCGTTGGCAATCTGCGCCGCCGCGCCGACGGGCGCAACGACGTCGAAAACAGCGAGCTTGAGGAAAACCTTGAGCGGCGTTTTCGCCTGACCGCGCTGCGTGCGGAGCGTGGCGAGCTGTATCACCTGCGCGCCACGCGGCAGATAAGCAACGAGACGCTGCAGAAAATGCTGCACGATATGGACCTGCTGGAAGCACTGCTGATGGAGCGTAAATAACAAAAACCGCCGGGCTTGCCCGGCGGTTTTTCTTTATCGCCCCTGACGCTGTGCCGGTGTAAACGCCCTGATATACACTGGCTGCTGCGTCAGGATCCCGGCCGCCATGGCCGGGGGAAGGCTTAGTGCGAGCGGCCCTGTTCGATGCCAAGACCGGTCTGCGAGCGGATAAACTGCGCGCGGAACTGCTCGCGCTCCAGATTCCCTTCCGGGCTGTTGTCGGTCGCGGAGAAGATCCAGATCCCGATAAACGCCACGGCGATGGAGAACAGCGCCGGGTACTCATACGGGAACACCGGCGCGCTGTGGCCGAGCACCTGCACCCAGACGGTCGGGCCCAGCACCATCAGGATCACCGCCGTCAGCAGACCCAGCCAGCCGCCAATCATCGCCCCGCGCGTGGTCAGCTTCGACCAGTACATCGATAGCAGGATTATCGGGAAGTTACAGCTGGCGGCAATAGAGAACGCGAGCCCCACCATGAACGCGATATTCTGCTTCTCAAACAGAATGCCGAGCAGAATCGCCACCACGCCGAGCACCAGTACGGTAATTTTCGAGACCCGCAGCTCTTCACGTTCGGTCGCGCCCTTACGGAACACGTTGGCATAGAGGTCGTGCGACACCGCCGAAGCGCCCGCGAGCGTCAGCCCCGCGACCACCGCGAGAATGGTGGCGAAGGCGACCGCCGAGATAAAGCCCAGGAACAGATTGCCGCCCACCGCGTCGGCCAGATGCACCGCCGCCATGTTGTTGCCGCCAATCAGCGCGCCGGCAGCGTCTTTAAACGCCGGATTCGCGCCCACCAGCATGATGGCGCCGAAACCGATGATAAAGGTCAGGATGTAGAAGTAACCCATAAAACCGGTGGCGTAAAAGACGCTCTTACGCGCCTCGCGGGCATCGCTGACCGTGAAGAAACGCATCAGAATATGCGGCAGACCGGCGGTGCCGAACATCAGCCCGAGGCCCAGCGAGAGGGCGGAGACCGGATCTTTCACCAGGCCGCCAGGGCTCATAATCGCGCTGCCTTTCGGGTGTACCGCCATCGCCTCTGAGAACAGATTGTTAAAGCTAAAGCCGACATGCTTCATCACCATAAAGGCCATAAAGCTTGCGCCGAACAGCAGCAGCACGGCTTTGATTATCTGCACCCAGGTGGTCGCCAGCATACCGCCGAAGAGCACGTACATCACCATCAGCACGCCCACCAGCACCACGGCGATGTGGTAGTTCAGGCCGAACAGCAGTTGAATCAGCTTACCCGCGCCAACCATCTGCGCGATGAGATAGAGCGCCACCACCACCAGCGAGCCGCAGGCGGAGAGCAGACGAATGGGCCGCTGTTTGAGGCGGTAAGAAGCGACATCCGCAAAGGTGTAACGCCCGAGGTTGCGCAACCGCTCGGCGATTAAAAACAGGATGATCGGCCAGCCCACCAGGAAGCCCAGCGAGTAAATCAGCCCGTCGTAGCCGGAGGTGTAAACCAGCGCGGAAATCCCCAGAAAAGACGCGGCGGACATAAAGTCGCCCGCAATCGCCAGGCCGTTCTGGAAGCCGGTAATGTTGCCGCCTGCGGTGTAATAATCGCTGCGCGAGCGGGTGCGTTTGGAGGCCCAGTACGTGATGCCAAGCGTCAGCGCCACGAAAATGAGGAACATGATAATCGCCTGCCAGTTGGTCGGCTGACGTTCGACATTGCCGGTGAGCGCATCCGCAAGGACAGCAGGCGACAGCGCCATCAGCAGCGGAAAAAGTATCCTTTTCATCATGACTGCACCTCTTTGAGCACCGCACGCGTCAGGCGGTCAAATTCGCTATTGGCGCGCCAGACATAGACGCCCGTGAGAATAAACGAAATCAGGATCACTCCGATGCCTATCGGAATGCCGCGCGTCACGCTGCTGCCAGGCGAGAGCGGCGTGCCAAGCCAGCCCGGCGCGAAGGCGATAAGCAGGATAAAGCCGACGTAGATAATCAGCATAATGATGGAAAGGGTGAAGGCAAACCGTTGCCGTTTATGAATTAACTCCCTGTAAGGCGCACTGTTCTCTATCTGCTGACAAATATCGTTATTCATCATCGCAGTCTCCAGAAGTAGGGTAGGGGTTGTTATTATCGGTAGGGTGGTTTTCCCCCTCCCCACCGGGGAGAGGGAGCCGCGACAAGCGGTATTCGGTTATGACGGCATCGCGATGGACTGTTTCTCTTCGAGCAGTTTTTCCACCACGCCCGGATCGGCAAGCGTTGAGGTATCGCCGAGGTTGCTGGTATCGCCCGCGGCGATTTTGCGCAAAATGCGGCGCATGATTTTGCCGGAGCGGGTTTTCGGCAGCGAATCGGTCCAGTGCAGCACGTCCGGCGTCGCCAGCGGGCCAATCTCTTTGCGCACCCAGTTGCGCACTTCGCTATAGAGCTCCGCCGACGGCTCTTCGCCGTGGTTCAGCGTCACGTAAGCGTAAATCGCCTGGCCTTTAATGCTGTGCGGAATGCCGACCACGGCGGCTTCGGCGATTTTCGGGTGCGACACCAGCGCAGATTCAATCTCTGCCGTGCCGAGACGATGGCCGGAGACGTTCAGCACGTCATCCACGCGACCGGTTATCCAGTAGTAGCCATCTTCGTCGCGACGCGCGCCGTCGCCGCTGAAGTACATGTTTTTAAAGGTGGAGAAATAGGTCTGCTCAAAGCGCTCGTGATCGCCGAACAGCGTGCGCGCCTGACCAGGCCAGGAGTCGGTGATCACCAGATTGCCTTCGGTAGCGCCCTGTTGCGGGTTGCCTTCGTTATCCACCAGCGCAGGCTGCACGCCGAAGAACGGACGCGTGGCGGAACCGGCCTTCAGCTCGGTCGCGCCCGGCAGCGGCGTTATCATGAAGCCGCCGGTTTCGGTCTGCCACCAGGTGTCGATAACCGGGCATTTTTCGTTGCCGATTTTCTTCCAGTACCACTCCCAGGCTTCCGGGTTGATGGGTTCTCCCACCGAGCCGAGAATACGCAGCGACGAGCGGTCGGTGCCGTCGATGGCTTTATCGCCTTCCGCCATCAGCGCGCGAATCGCCGTCGGCGCGGTGTAGAGAATATTCACCTTATGCTTATCCACCACCTGCGCCATGCGGTTGGCGGAAGGCCAGTTTGGTACGCCTTCAAACATCAGCGTGGTTGCGCCGCACGCGAGCGGCCCGTAGAGCAGATAGCTATGACCGGTGACCCAGCCCACATCCGCGGTGCACCAGTAGATATCGCCCGGATGGTAGTCAAAAGCGTAGAGGAAGGTGGTTGCGGCATAGACCAGATAACCGCCGGTGGTGTGCAGTACCCCTTTCGGTTTGCCGGTCGAGCCGGAAGTATAGAGGATGAACAGCGGATCTTCGGCATTCATTTCTACCGGCTGGTGGTGCGCGCTGGCTTTCTCGACCAGCTCATTCCACCAGAGATCGCGCCCTTCATGCCAGTCGATCGCGCCGCCGGTGCGTTTAAACACCACCACATGTTCAACGCTGGTTACGCCCGGATTTTTCAGCGCGTCATCGACGTTTTTCTTAAGCGGGATCGCGCGGCCGGCGCGCACGCCTTCGTCCGCGGTGATAACCAGACGGGCGCTGGAATCGATAATGCGCCCGGCGACCGCCTCCGGCGAAAAGCCGCCGAAAATGACCGAATGCACTGCCCCAATGCGGGCGCAGGCGAGCATAGCGACCGCGGCTTCTGCCACCATTGGCATATAGATAGCGACAACGTCGCCTTTCTTGATGCCAAGCGTGGTCAGCGTGTTGGCGAAGCGGCAGACATCGCGATGCAGTTCGCGATAGGTGATGTGTTTGCTCTGGGTGGCGTCATCGCCTTCCCAAATGATCGCGGTCTGGTCGCCGCGCTCGTTAAGATGACGGTCAAGACAGTTCGCCGCGAGGTTCAGCGTGCCATCTTCGTACCATTTAATAGAGACATTGCCGGGGGCGAAGGAGGTGTTTTTCACCTTCTGGTAAGGCGTTATCCAGTCGAGGATTTTACCTTGCTCACCCCAGAACGCGTCAGGGTCATGCACGGACTGCTGATATTTCTCTTCGTACTGTTCCGTTGTTATCAGGCAGCGTTCCGCGATAGTTGCGGGAATAGGGTGTTTATGGATTTGGCTCATGGCTTTTTTCTCCTTTTAGATGTTAATGATATGTCACGCAAAAGTTAAGAACAGGCTTGCGAATAGCTTTGTTTACTTTTTGGGCGGCAGATCACGCATTACCGAAACTGCATGAAAATTCATCAAACGAATCTTTCAGGGAAAATAATTGCTGTTAAGTATTATTTGCTGGATCGATTTTATAATCCTTTTTATAACATCAACTTATAGTTGATTACCGCGATAAATTAGGGTTATTAAGGCAATTTTCAGTGAATATGCCTGTTCTTAAAGGGTTGCGCAGGATGCCGTGCAAGTGGTACTGATTAAAAGCGTTAAAAAACCCCACAATATCACCCAACGTTTGTCATACCCCTTTCAGCTTGCGTCGTTCTCACTGGAGCACGCGTGGGAATGGCGCTGTAATTTAGGAAGTAAAGTCGTTATGAAAAACAGTAAAATCAGCCTGGCCTGGCAGATCCTGCTGGCCCTGGTGCTGGGTATTCTTCTGGGCAGTTTTCTTCATTATCAGGCGGATAGCCGCGAGTGGCTGGTCACTAATCTTCTTTCGCCCGCTGGCGACATTTTTATTCATCTGATCAAAATGATTGTGGTGCCGATTGTTATCTCCACGCTGGTGGTAGGCATTGCCGGTGTCGGTGATGCGAAACAGCTTGGACGTATCGGCGCGAAAACCATCCTCTATTTTGAAGTGATCACGACCGTCGCGATCGTCATTGGTATTACGCTTGCGAACGTGTTTCAGCCGGGCAGCGGCATCGATATGTCGCAGCTGGCGGCCGTGGATATTTCAAAATATCAGCATACGACCGAAGAGGTGCAGAGCCACGCTCACGGCCTGATGGGGACGATCCTGTCGCTGGTGCCGACCAACATTTTCGCCTCGATGGCGAAGGGCGAGATGCTGCCGATCATCTTCTTCTCGGTACTGTTCGGCTTAGGGCTGTCTTCGCTCCCGGCCACGCACCGTGAGCCGCTGGTGACCGTGTTCCGCTCTGTTTCCGAAACCATGTTTAAAGTCACCCATATGGTGATGCGTTATGCGCCGGTGGGGGTGTTTGCGCTGATCTCGGTGACGGTGGCGAACTTTGGTTTCGCATCGCTGTGGCCGCTCGCCAAGCTGGTTATCCTGGTCTACGTGGCGATTCTGTTCTTCGCGCTGGTAGTGCTGGGCGCGGTCGCGCGGATGTGTGGGCTGCGCGTCTGGACGCTGATCCGCATCCTGAAAGATGAGCTGATCCTGGCGTACTCCACGGCGAGCTCCGAAAGCGTGCTGCCGCGTATTATCGAAAAAATGGAAGCTTACGGCGCGCCTGCGTCTATTACGAGCTTCGTGGTGCCGACCGGCTACTCGTTTAACCTCGACGGCTCAACGCTTTATCAGAGCATCGCGGCGATTTTCATCGCGCAGCTTTACGGGATTGAGCTGTCGCTGGGCCAGGAAATTATTCTGGTGCTGACGCTGATGGTGACCTCAAAAGGGATCGCCGGCGTACCGGGCGTCTCTTTTGTGGTGCTGCTGGCGACGCTTGGCAGCGTCGGTATTCCGCTGGAAGGCCTGGCCTTTATCGCGGGCGTTGACCGTATCCTCGACATGGCGCGCACCGCGCTGAACGTGGTGGGCAACGCGCTGGCGGTGCTGGTTATCGCCAAGTGGGAGCACAAATTCGACCGCAAAAAAGCGCTGGCTTATGAGCGCGAGGTGCTTGGCCGGTTCGACAGTACCGCCAACGATTAACGCGCCGCACTTAAGGCTTTGCGCGTACTGTTCTGCAAACCCCGCTCCGGCGGGGTTTTTTATTGCCCGGCGGCGCGCTGAATGCCGCGTACGAAACGCTTACGACCTTGCCACCTCACCCATGCTGTCGGCGTAAAACAAGGCGGTGTAAATAAGGCGGCGCACCGCCAGTGGCGACAGGCCGATAACCGTAAAAACGGGTGCGTTAAGCACTCAACGCCAGCAAGTCGGGCGGAGCGAACTCCGCCCGGAAAGCATTACCGGTCAGAGCAGGCAAGCCGTGCCGCCACCTCCTTATTTCCGTGCTTTATCGTTAACTCACATAACGTGCCGTGGTTAATTAAAGCGAAAATTAATATCGTGACGCAAAATACAACGAAACATGCGAACAGATATTTGAGTGGCTTCATGCCTTTTACTCCTTGCCTTTCGGCGAGTAAGCGGCTAATCTCAACTTGTTGGGAGTTGAGGGATAGCCTCGGGTTAATAGGAATATTGCCCGGGGCTTTCTTGTTTCTGTCCCTCGCGTCGGCTTAAGACAGAAAGTCTTAAGCACCCGAGGCCCATCATAATGATCATCACGCCTGATTTAAGTAAAAATTCAAATGTAATTTGACGCGGGTTTTTTGCATTTACTTTGGTGATAGATATTAAAGGGCTGTAGAGTAATATGAATATACGTGCCGTTTTTAGCGCAATAAAATCTCATAGACCTACGAGCAGACCAAATTATGCGAGAAAAAAAATGGGTGCGTTAAGTCCTCAACGCCCGGCAAGCCGGGCGAGGAAACCCCGCCCGGGAGAGCCTTACTTGTCCTTACAGGAAAGCTTAGCTGCCACCTCCTGGTTGCCGCTTCTGAGGGTAAACTCGCATAACATACCCCGATTCATTAAAGCAAAAATCAAAATAGTTACGCAGACCACTAATAAACAGGCCAGTAAATAACGCAGTGGCATCATGCCTTTTACTCCTTGCAATTCGATGAGTAAGAGGCTAATCTCAACTTGCTTAGGGTTGAGGGATAGCCTCGGGTTAATAGAAATATTGCCCGGGGCTTTCTTCTTTCTGTCCCTCACGTTTGCTTAAGACAGAAAGCCTTAAGCACCCGCGCTTATAATACCCTTCTCCCTGAATTTTTAAATAAAAAGCATAATGTAATTCCTGATGCGCCGTTTGCAGGATTTCTGGAATAGCGCTCGCATTTTAAAATCTATTTAAATAATAGCTCGCGTGACAGGGTGTTATTACGCGATCCACTAAAGGCAGTTATTTACGGTATTTTATTTCCGGGCAGGCGCGCTGAAATCTCCGCGTTGTGTATGCTTATGAAGAGAGTAAGCGTGACGGCGGGCCAGCGGGCCTGAAAACTATCGGGAATGATAGTATACCCCGCGCCCGTACACCCTTATCATCTCCCTCTTATGCCTGCCGAAAAGGCGAAGACGCGCTTGCGCGCAGCCCGGCCAGGCCTACCGACAACCACAGCCGGAAAATACAGAGAGTCACAGTGGATAACCTCATTACCGCGCCATTAACAGGACAACACGAGACGCCGGTGAACTTGCCGGGGTTAATGCAGGTGCTCAGCAAACACCTTTACTCCACGCCAATGGTCGCCATTCGCGAGCTGGTGCAAAACGCGCACGACGCGATTGTCAGACGACGACTGGAAGAGGGCGCTGCGGACCGGCTTGCGGAGATCCGCGTTACGGGCGATACGCAAAACCGCACCATCGTCATTCATGATACCGGCTCAGGCCTGACGGAACAGGAGATCCACGATTTCCTGGCGACCGTCGGCGTGGGCTACACCCGCCATTTACGCCAGCAGGATGACGACACCGGGCTTATCGGGATGTTTGGTCTCGGTTTCCTTTCCGCCTTTGTGCTGGCTGAGCGGGTCACGGTACACACTACTTCCTGGAAAACACCAGACGAAGGCTGGCTTTACGCCTCCGCCAGCGGCGAAACCTATAGCGTCACGCCCGCGGCGCCGCGCGAGCCGGGCGCCACCGTCACGCTGCATCTGAAAGACGAGTTCTTATACCTGGCGAATAACAAGCTGCTCGGCGACGTGCTGGGCCGCTACTGCATATTAATGAAAGAGCCGCTATTTGTCGGCGACGAGCAGACCGCCGTCAACCACCTGACGCCGCCGTGGCGCGTGGCGTCGCAGGATGGCGTGGCGCTGCACCCGGCGCTGCGTCAGAAGCAGAATATCGAATTCGCCAGCCGCTTTGAGCGCGCCTTTACCCCGCTGTGTACGCTGCTGGTCGAGCCTTCGGCTGACAGCGACGCGGTCGGCATGCTGTGGCTGCAGGATGGCGCGACGTATGGCACCAGCGATAACCGCAATCTGTCGCTCTTTCTGCGCGGCATGCTGCTTGACGATCAGGCGCGCGAGCTGCTGCCGCCCTGGGCCGGTTTCGTCGGCGGGGTTATCGAGTCTAACCGCCTGACGCCAACCGCCAGCCGCGAGGATTTACAGCGCGACGTCACCTGGTACGCCACCCAGGCGGCGCTTACCGAGGCGCTGATTAATGGCCTTGCGGATCTCGCGAAACAGCAGCCCGCCGTCTGGCGTCGCGTGCTGGTGCGTCATAACGAAGCGCTGCTCGGCGCGGCTATCTGCGACGATCGTCTGTTCGATCTGCTGAAAGATGAGCTGCTGATCCCGACCTCGCAGGGCGATCTCCCGGTCAAGGCGCTGCGCCAGAACAACACCCTGAACGTGATGCTCAGCGAAGAAGGTGGCTTTGAGGAGATGCTGTTCCGTCTCTCGGGGCGTCCGGTCGCGCTGGGTTATCGTTACGCCGTGGTGCCGTTCCTGCGCCGCTGGGCCACGCTTTACGGCGCGCGCCTGGTGGAGGTTGGCACTTCGGCGGGCAACGAGCAGCTGTTCGCGCTGCATGATGTCAGCGAAGACGAAGCCGCCTGGTGGAGCGAGCAGCTGCGCGACGACGAAGAGTGCGTAATGTCCTCTTTTGAACCCGCGACGCTGCCGCTGGTGATGGTCGTCAACCGCGACGCCGAGCTGAAAGCCCGGCTGGAGCAGGATGACGCCGACCGCCGCATGAGCACCGCTGCGCTGATGCTGGCGCGCCAGTTTGCCAGCAAAATCGAACAACAGGCGCCGGTGCGGCTCTACATCAATTTTAACAATCCTGCGGTAAAAGCCTTGTCACAGGCCTGGCGCGCCGGGCAACCCATTGCGCCCGGCGCCACGCAGCTGTTAAAGAGCCTCAAAATTATTCTTGCTCTGGCGACGGGAGATTCTCGTGAGTATGACTTCCGTCAGGCGCTGGAGACTTTCAGTTGCATCACCGCGCAACTTATTACACCGACAACAAAAGGAAGCAACTAATGGATATCTGGGCATGGTATGAGCAATATCAGCGAGACCTGGAAGAAGCCGGTAAACCCTGGATAACGCAGCATGTCGATAAACTTATCGATTCCGTTGTTGAAGTACAGACCGGTAAAACCGAAGCGCTGTTGCCGGAAGCGCGCGCGCTGAAAAAAACCTCAGGCAATCCGTGGATTGAAGTCATGGTCGGCCACTGGGAGATGCGCCACCGCATCGGCAACCTCGGTGAAGGCGAAAAAGCGCTCGGCGACGTCGTCGCGCTGTTTGAACGCGCCCACCAGGCCGATGCCGCGGAGTGCCCGCAATCCATTTGCGTTACCCAGGATCTCAGCGCCTGTTACAGCAATGTCGATGGTCCGGGCTGGGCGGATGAGCGTATCGCCGTCTGTCAGGAAACGCTGTCGAAAATTACTCCGCTGCGCAGCTGCTTCCTTTGTCTTTCGGAAGAGCAATTCTTCGCGATGATCGACAAAGGCGAAGTTGAGCAGGCGCTGGCCTTTATTCATCAGCAAATGGAAAAACGTCGCGCGGCAGGCGAAGAAGATGTTAACGGCCTGAAAGAGAACGAAGCGCAGGCGCTGATGCTGCTGGGCCGTTATGACGAAGCGCTGGCGATCATCGATAAGCTGCACGAAGACGAGATGGAAAACAGCAGCGAGCAGACCCGTCAGGTCATGATGATGATGAAGGCGGAAGTCCTGGCGCTGATGGGCCGTGAAGAAGATGCCCGCGAATGGCTGCTGCCGTGGGATCGCCTCACCGCCTATAACCGTATGCGCTGGGTGCGCGTGGTAGAGCAACTGGCGCGCCTCAACCCGGCATACAACAACTGGCAGACCGGCAGCGCGCTGCAGCTGATTCTGGAACAGCGCCTTGAAGCCCAGGCCTGGCGCGAAGCCATCATTGTCGCGAAAACCCATATCGCGATGGCGCTGGCGCGCGGCACCACCTGGATTGCGCGTCGTGCGCTTTCTCAGGCGAAAGCGTGCGCGGCCAGACTGCGTAACCCGCATGACGAAGATGACGCTCTGAACGCGTTTGAGCAGCAGATCGCAGCGATGGAAACCCAGGTTGAACTGCCGGTGCCTGCCGAATCACTGATGGCGTGGCTTGAAGAGCGCGGCGAGCAGGAAGGCGTCACGCGCGATCCGGAGCAGGAAGCCCAGTGGCTGATGCTGGCCTCCGCCCAGCGTCCGGACGACGAGAATCTGTTAATGCTTGCGGCCGCGGCGCTCGAAGCCTGCCAGGCGAATGGCGAAGCGACGGATCTCCTGCTCGACTGGCAGAAGCGTCATCCGCAGGAGGAGGCGTCGCCGCTGTTCCATCTGCTCTCCGCGCTCATCAACGCACGCCGTTACGATGAGATTGTGGCGCTGGCTGACACCTACAATGACGCGCTGCCGCATGTGGCGCTGTGGTTTAAAGCGCAGGTCGCGCAGGCGCAGGAAGACTGGGAAAGCCTGGAAACCTTAAGCCAGGCGCTGCGCGCCACGCCGCAGGGCCAGCACAAAATCGCGCCGCTGATGCTCGCAGGCCAGGCGGCAATTCGCCAGAAAGCGCATGATCGCGCGACCGCGTATTTTAAAGATGCCGTGGCGATGATGGACGCGCGCGAAGAAGACGCCAGCAACATCCTGTGGGATCTGCTGACTGCGGCGAGCGCCAGCGAAGACTGGACGACCGTGCGCGAAGCCGGTGCGCGTCTTGGTATGAAGTTCAGCACCGATGAAGGCCCGGTTGAAGAGGAGTGGGGCACCGTGCGCCTGCGCTTCTTCGAGAACCACGATGAGCACTTCTATTTCGCCCAGCGTACCGGTCCGGTGACGGCGCGCGTCTTCCAGCCGTCATGGCGTAAAGCGCCGCAGCATATGAACGAGTCGGTGGTGTTTGACGCCAACCTGCTCAACACCCCGCCGGAAGATGAGCAGGAGCGCGCGAACTTCATCCCGCTGCATAACGTGGTGAAAACCCTTACGCCAGGCGACTACGCGCCGAGCTGGTTTATCGACGGCGTCGATCCGGGCGAAGAGACGTTCAACGCGTTTGTGAATGGCGTTCGCCAGCGCGGCGGCGCAGTCTGGGTGCATTGCGAATCGGATTATCAGGTTACCGACAGCGAAAGCGGTGAAACGCTGCCGGGCATCTACTTTATGCTGGCGATGCCGCAGTCGGTGTCGCCGCTGGAAGTGGACGCGATGCTGCGCGAACTGACGCAGGGGTGGAAACACCCGATCCACTGGCTGGACGTCGCCATGTCGGGCGGCCTTGATGAAACCCGTCACCGCCAGGTGATGGAGCGTTACCAGCTGTAGTCGATATCACGGGCGGCGGTCAACGCCGCCCGATTTGAGAATCCTCCGCTGTCTGCCTCTCTTCGTCCTCTTTACCTTAAGACCAGTCAAACACAGGACTGGCATTATGAAATCACCTCTTCACGCCTGGCTTTTTGCCGCACTTTCGCTCTCCAGCACGCACGCACTGGCGGACGGTCTCGATTCGGTTTTTGATGATACGGTGAATGCCGTGACGCAGGCGATTAACGAGGCTTACCGCCCGGATGGCCGCGACACGCAGGATAACCGCGACTATGACGACGAGGATCGCACGCGCTATGACCAGCGCCGTTCAGGTTATGACGAGCGGCGCAGACGTCTGGAGGAGCGTCACCGGCAGCTCGATGAGCGCCAGCGTCGGCTGGATGATGAACGCCGCCGTCTTGAGGAAGAAGAACAGCGGCTGGATGACGACGCGTACCGCTAGCGGCCGCTGTCGGCGATTTCCACGTGGGTCGCGCGCGGGATGGCCAGCAGACGATCGCCGCAGGTCAGCAGCAGATCGATGCCGAGCGACCCGGCATGAAAGCGATCGGCGAGCTGTTCAATAATGCACTCCGGCAGCTGCGGCGCGATCATGCGCTCTTCCGCAATGCCTGCGCCCGTGAGGCGCAGCATTCGCCCGCCGCTCAGGCTGTTGACCTGCAAAATCAGGGTGGCGCTGTGCTCCGGCGCGATGGCGCTGCCGTGGGCCAGTCGGTCGGGCAGCAGCGGGCTAAGATTGTCATCAGCCACGGCGAACACCGCGTCGTCCGGCGTTTCGGCGATCCGCGTGCCGGTATGAAAGCGCAGGTTAGAGCGCACAATGTCATTTGTCAGGCCAGGGGACAGCCAGACGGGCGTATCGCTGTCGGTCATTGTGAGCAGCACGCTGGTGGTCGCCACGCCGAGCGGCTGCCAGCCGTGGCGAAGCAGCTGCAGCGATACAATCACGCCAGGCTCGCTCATGGCCTTTAGCAGGCGACGAAAGCACTGTTGCGCATCGTGCACCGGTGAATCAAAGGCGGTATTTAACGTCATCAGGTTCTCCATACTGCTGCGCATCGCGGCGTGACGTCAGCAGACGTTGCCGGATGCAGGTTGCGGCACATCCTGACCGCCTAATATGACCCTATTGTTAAACAAACATGACAGCCCGATGAATTGTGACGCAATAAAGGCAGAAGACGATCGCGCTGCCTTTAACGGAATGATCGATGAGAGAAGATAATATTGGGCTTAAGTCAGGTAAGAAAAAAGAACAGTCTGCTGCTTTAAATAAAGGATTTTGCTTTTGTCGGTTATTATATGTCAGCCCGGAATGCGCAGTGCTATTTTATTTAATTGTTTTTATGCTTATATTTATCGGCGTGAATTTAACATTTAAATGCGGCGCTCTAATAATATTCTTAAAAGAAACTGGCGAAAAGTTAAGCAGGGCTTAATTTGTATGTAGGGTTTATTTATTTCGTTGATTTTTAAGGTTATTTACCAAGGAGGCTCTGCGGGTTTCTATTTTACGCCGCTTTGCAGGATTTTTTCATTATTTTTTTAGAATAAACGTGAAAATAAGCGTCGGATCGCGTTAACGATACCTGGGTACGAATAAATCAGGCTTAAACAAATCAGGGATAAATCGGGCGAGCGCGCTATTTTATTCTGCCCAGAGCTCCGTCCAGTTGGTTTACGACGCTCAGGCTTCTGAACTGGCAGCGCCGGCTGCCAGCCCAGGAGAAATGCGGCCTGGCGAGGCGTCAGCTTTTTTTGACGAACTCAGATTTGAGCTTCATCGGGCCGAAACCGTCGATTTTGCAGTCGATATTGTGATCGCCTTCCACCAAACGGATATTTTTCACTTTAGTGCCGATTTTCAGCATCGACGAGCTGCCTTTGACCTTGAGATCCTTAGCAATTGTTACGCTGTCGCCGTCGGCAAGCAGGTTGCCGTTGGCGTCTTTCACCACCAGTGCGTCGCTGTCGGCGGCGGCCTCGCCGTCGCGCCATTCGTGGGCGCATTCAGGGCAGACGTAAAGATTATTATCCAGATAGGTATACTCAGAACCGCATTGCGGGCAGGCGGGCAGGGACATGGTGACTCCTTAAAATGAACCAACGGGGCAGCAAAAGAGGGCTGCACAAGAAGCGCTCGCTGACGCGACGCGCGCGAAAGGCGGGATTATACCCTAAAACCTTACCTTTTACGGGCCTGTCTGCGGCGCAAACGTGTCTGGCGCGGCGAAGCCGCAGGCCGCGTTACAATTTTCCGGTTCGCGGTAAAACATATATCGTGATTTATTGCCAGGCGGTGTTATTCTGGGGCGGTTAATGTAGATTTGTATTATTAAATCCATCCCCTGAAGTCGGAACATTTTTTGTGAAATGGCCGATGTGAGGATATATTCTTTCGCTCTGAAAAACCGCTCAGCTCTCTGGTATCACAGAGTGATTATTTGGTTTCCTGACGAAGATGAAGGTTCAGAAACGTTTCTCATCGTCTCATGCTTATTTTACCACAACGATGGTATGGCATTTTTTACGCCAGTTTTCATCGGGTGTCGTTGTGACGCGCAGGATATTTTCCACACGTAATTATAAAAGCCGCATTGAGCTAATAAAAAGATAAGGCAAAAGGTCATTTAATTTGTGTTAAGGAAAGATTTTTCATGCACACACAGACTGTATTTGAAATGAATCAGGAAGCGGAACGGCTACTTCAACTGGCGCTGCGTAATCTCAGCGCCATGAAAAAAGTGCCGCTGGCGGTACAGGACGACCGTGGGAACGCCGCCAGCTACGCTTGCGCAACCGTGCATCCGCTTCATTTTTCTTTGCGTGGTATGGAGGCCCAGCAGGAGATGCTGCAGGCCGAGCTTCGAAAAACCACCCATCAGGAGATGGTGCTGGCGATTGTCGGCACGATGAAGGCAGGTAAGTCGACCACCATTAACGCGATTGTCGGTAAAGAAGTGCTGCCCAACCGCAACCGCCCGATGACGGCGCTGCCGACGCTTATCCGCCACACGCCGGGCCAGAAGGAGCCGGTGCTGCACTTTTCGCACGCCGGACCTATCGAAACGCTGATGCAGGCGTTGCGCGCGCGTTTGCAGAACGCCTCGCGCGCTACCCTGACGCAGCGTCTTGAAATCGATCGCGATATGGACGCCCTGCTGGCGCGCATCCTGAACGGCACCTCGTTTGAAAAACACTACCTCGGCGCGCAGCCGATTTTTCACTGCCTGAAAAGCTTAAACGATCTGGTGCGTCTCTCGGGCGTGCTGGACGTGCCTTTTCCGTTTCGCGCTTACGCGGCTATTGAACACATTCCGGTGATAGAAGTGGAGTTTATCCACCTGACCGGGATGGAGCGCGGGCTGGGTCAGCTGACGCTGCTCGACACCCCAGGCCCGAACGAAGCCGGACAGCCGCATCTGCAAAAAATGTTGCAGGAGCAAATCGCCCGCGCTTCGGCGGTTCTCGCCGTGATGGATTACACCCAGCTGAAATCGACCTCCGATGAAGAGGTGCGTCTGGCGCTGGCGGCGGTGGGTGAGTCGGTACCGCTCTACGCCCTGGTGAATAAATTCGATCAGATGGATCGCAATAGCGACGATGAAGATCAGGTGCGGGCGCTTATCGCCGGCACGCTAATGAAAGGCGCTATCGATCCGGCGCATATTTTCCCGGTCTCCTCCATGTGGGGCTATCTGGCCAACCGCGCGCGCCAGGAGCTGGCGGCGCAGGGCTGCCTGCCGCCGCACGAGGAACAGCGCTGGGTGCAGGACTTCGCCGAGGCGGCGCTCGGCCGCCGCTGGCGCAGCGCGGATTTCTCCGACGCTGAACACCTGCGCCACGCCGCCGACCTGCTCTGGGAGGATTCCCTTTTTGAAGCGCCCATCCGCGCTATTTTGCACACGGCGCACGCTCACGCTTCGCTCTATGCGCTGCGTTCGGCCTGCGCAAAATTAATTCACTATGCGCAATGCACCCGAGACTACCTGGACTTTCGCTGTCAGGGGCTGGATATCGCAAATGACCAACTGGTGGAGAGTATTTCTCAAATGAAGAATGACATCGCCCAGCTACAACGTTCCCAGGCAGACGCCAGCAAAGCCATTCAGGAGCAGGTCGTTCAGGCGCTGGCGCGCGCGTCGGAGAACATCGCGGGTCACGAGCAAAAGGTGCTGGCGGATATCGCCAGCTATTTCGACACCGGTAATGTGCCGCCACTCTCTCTTAGCAGCCCGGTACGCCGCGCGGTGACCTGGGGTCGCGATTTCGATGCGGGCAGCGAACAGCTTCATCTGGACCAGGAGAGCGACGCCCGGATGCTGCTGCATAAAATCCGCGCCTCCTGCGAGTTGATCCTGTTATCGGTACAGGAAAACCTGACCCGTGACCTGGCGGCCCATTTCAGCGAGCTGGAAACCGCGCTCGGCGATATCCTGCGTACGGCCCTGGCGCCGCTGGAGCAGCGCGTGACGGAAGGGCTGCGCCGCACCGGTTTTCGCGCGCATATCACGCTGCCGGTATTCCAGCGCAGCCAGCTTAATTTCAACGCGCACCAGCTGTTTAACGATGTGATTGAAGAAGAGAGCGTGCCGGTCGCCACCGCCCCGCGTAATAACGGCGTGCGCGGCACCGTGGCCCGCTGGCTGAACAGCAACGATCTGGGCTGGGATGATTGTACGGCGATGCGTTCGCGCTACGTTATCGACCTGCCGCAGCTCAAACAGACGCTGAGCCGCTATGTCAGCCGCTTCTGCGCGCAGATCCGCCAGGCGATGAATGCGCAGGTGGATATCTCCGTGACGGCGGGCATGGCGACCTTTTTCGCGGAATTCCAGATGGCGATGGCGGCCATTGAGGCCAATCTCAAGCAGAGCCTGACGGCGCGCCAGCAGAGCGAAACGTCACGCAATGCGCTGCGCGAGCAGCTTCAGCAATGTGCGCGGACCGCGCGTGATATTAATGAAGACGCCCGCTTACTGCAGGATGACATTCTGACGCTGTTTTCCGTGGAGCACTAAACGCCATGAACGGTTCACTCGTTGAAGGGCCGGGCCGACATTTACACGCCTTGCACGGGCGCCTGATGGTGGATCTGGCAAAAGGGACGGACGACGATCGCCACTGTCGCCCGCATCTGCAGCACCAGAAAGTGCGTGAGCAGCTGCAAAAATCGCTGGCGGCGGCTGAGCCGCCTGCGGCGACGCCGGACATTCTCGCGCTGAACATGCTGGCGACGCTGAGCCGCCAGCGCCCGCCGGGCCATCTGGCGTTAAGTCTGACGGCGCAGACGCTGGCCCTTCGCCGTCAGCGGCTCAGTGAAAAAGGCGCGTCGGCGTCTTTCGCCGAGGTGCTGGACGGGATTATCGGGCAGTATCAGCACAGCGCTGCGCGGCTGGAATCGCAGTTACGACAGCAGGATCTCATGGCCACGGCGCAGCGCCATTTCAGGGATGTCATGACGCGCTGGCAGCGTGGCGAGTTCAACGGCTGGTCGCCCGCCGGGCGCTGCTATGTGGCGCTGGAAGAGCTGCGCTGGGGCGCGTTCGGCGACGCATTGCGTCTGAGTGCGCCCTCGGTGAAAAGCGCGCTGCTGCAACCGGTGCATGAAGAGAGCGCGATGCGGCTGGCGCAGAGCGTCGACGCCTCGACCCACACGCGGCATTTTTATCACCAGTGGATGCATATGCCGCCACAGCCGGGCCTGCTGGAGCATAAAGATCTGCTCTGCTGGCTGGGGGCGGACTATGACGACGAGCGCCATCCGGTGAGCTGGTCGGTCACCCAGACCTGGCAGAGTGTCTCCCTCGGTATGCCGCGTATCTGCTCTGCCCGGCGGCTGGCGAACGCGCTGGTTGAAGAGATTTTCCTGCTGTGAAGCGCAAAAAACACCCCGCCGCAGCGGGGTGTTGGGGTTAGCGCGGCAGCGTACTGACGCTCTGCGCTTTCTCCGCCTCCGGCACGGGTTTCGCCACACGCCGGGCATAGAGCGCGGTGATGATGGGCACCAGGATCGCCGTAACGATGACGCTCGCGGCGACCAGCGCCGTGGCCGACGCCGCCACCGGTTCAAACGCCGGGTTAATTTGCGCAATGATAACCGGGTTCGCCACCGCAGCGCCCGCCGCTGATGACGCCGCTACGCCCGCCGTCCCGTTACCGCCGCCCAGGAATTTATCCGCCATGATCAACGGGATGCCGGTGATGATGATCACCGCCACGCCCAGCAGAATGCCCAGCAGGCCGGTATGCATAATCACGCCCAGATTAATGGTGTTGCCAAGCGCGAAACCAAAGAACGGGATCAGCACCGGCGTGGCTTTACTGAAGAAGGCGCGCAGATCGTGGTCGAGGTTGCCGAGCGCAAAACCAATCAGGAACGGCAGCACCGCGCCGATGAAATGATGCGGCTCGAAAGAGGCCAGCCCCGCAGAGCCTAAGATAACCATCGTCATCAGCGGGCCGGATTCCAGCGACATCAGCACAAACGCGCCGGATTCTTCCTTTGTGCCGTACTGGTTCATCAGGCTGGCGTAGAGGCCGCCGTTGGTCATGTCCATCGCGGAGACGATAGCCAGCACCGACAGTCCGGCGAAAAAGCCGGTCTGGATGCCGGTATCCGGAATAAAAGACGCCGCAATCATCGCCACCAGCCAGGCCACGGCGATTTTAGTCAGGACCAGCGTGCCCGATTTACGCAGCACCGTGCCCGTCGCGCGCAAATCAATGGATGCGCCAATACAGAAAAACCAGACGGCGAGGATGGGCACCGTTCCGCTAATCATTCCTTTAGTAAACGAGCCGAAATAATTCCCGGTCTCCGGGGCAAACGTATTTAACATTGCCCCAAGTAACAGCGGGATAAGCATCATCCCTCCCGGAATGCGCTCCATCGTGGCTTTAATCTTCATCATTAACCTCAGCGGTATTATTCAGCCCCTGGCTGAATGAAAGTCAAAAGTGTCCCGCGATGAAAATCATTTATTTTCATCGTGTTAGTTCGTTTTGTTTGGCACAGGGCGGCAGCTAAGAGGCAGCTGCGGCTATCATCAGCGTTATGATTATGGAGAGTCGTCTGTCAGTGACTTATCCCGTTATTGAAGTAACTGGTGCTACTATGTCTCTTGTGGAATATTGATTCAATAGAAATGAAACAGTGTTTTGGTTATCTCGATCACATTATTGATTCACGCATTTGATAGCATCAAATTCAGCGCAAATTTATGTAAATTGATTGTTATTTAATTGAGTTTTTACGCTTACAACATAGCGGGGGCGACGTTACCCTGCGCACGTCACGAGGAGTCAGAATGGACGTTCGTCAAAGCATTCATAGCGATCACGCGAAAACCCTGGATACCGCCGGGCTTCGCAAAGAATTTTTAATTGAGAAGATTTTTGTGGCTGACGAGTACACCATGACCTACAGCCATATCGATCGCATCATCGTCGGCGGCGTCATGCCGGTGAACCGCACGGTCAGCGTGGGCGGCGAAGTGGGCAAGCAACTGGGCGTGAGTTATTTTCTGGAGCGCCGCGAACTGGGCGTGATTAATATCGGCGGGCCGGGCGTTATCACGGTGGATGGCACCCGTTATGAGATGAACAGCCGCGACGGGCTGTATGTCGGCAAGGGCGCGCAGGAAGTGGTGTTTGCGAGCGTAGAGGCGGCGAATCCGGCCCGTTTTTACTATAACTGCGCCCCGGCGCATACGAGCTTCCCGACCAGGCGCGTCACGCCGGCGGATGTTTCGCCGGTGCATCTTGGCGAGGACGTCACCAGCAACCGCCGCACCATCAATAAATATTTCATTCCTGATGTGCTGGAAACCTGCCAGCTCAGCATGGGGCTGACCGAGCTCGCGCCGGGCAACCTGTGGAACACGATGCCGTGCCACACGCACGAGCGCCGCATGGAGGTCTATTTCTACTTCGGTCTCGAAGAGAACAGCTGCGTGTTTCACATGATGGGCCAGCCGCAGGAGACGCGTCATATCGTGGTGCAAAACGAGCAGGCGGTGATTTCGCCGAGCTGGTCGATTCACTCCGGCGTCGGCACGCGTGCTTACACCTTTATCTGGGGCATGGTGGGCGAAAACCAGGTATTCGACGATATGGATCACGTTGCGGTGAAAGATCTGCGCTAACGGTTCACGCCGTTGACGCGCATAAAAAAAGCCTCGTCACTGACGAGGCTTTTTTGTGGCTTACGCGCCGCGTTTGTCTTCGGTGTTGCGCTCAAAATCCGAAGCGTCGTGCCGCTCGTGAAGCTGCTCGTTAAGCGGCCCCCAGGTGCGGTTAACGATACGCCCGCGCTGTACCGCCGGACGCTGCGCCACTTCTTCGGCCCAGCGCTTCACGTTTTTGTATTCATCAGCCTGGAGGAACTTGCTCGCTTCATACAGCCCGCCGATAACGATATTGCCGTACCACGGCCAGATGGCGATGTCGGCGATAGAGTACTCGTCGCCCGCGATAAAGCGATGCTGCGCGAGCTGGCGATCCAGTACGTCGAGCTGGCGTTTGGCTTCCATGGTGAAGCGGTTAATCGCGTACTCGATTTTCTGCGGCGCATAGTGATAAAAATGGCCGAAACCGCCGCCGAGATAAGGCGCTGATCCCTGCAGCCAGAACAGCCAGTTCAGCGCTTCGGCGCGCCCGGCGAAATCTTCCGGCAGGAAATGGCCGAATTTGTCGGCGAGATACAGCAGGATCGCGCCGGATTCAAACACGCGCACCGCCGGCGTCACCGAGCGGTCCAGCAGCGCCGGGATCTTGGAGTTCGGGTTCACCTCCACAAAGCCGCTGGAGAATTGATCACCTTCGCCGATGCGAATCAGGTGCGCGTCATACTCCGCGCCGCTGATGCCGAGCGCCAGCAGTTCTTCCAGCAGGATGGTCACTTTCTGGCCGTTCGGCGTGCCGAGGGAATAGAGCTGTAACGGATGTTTGCCGACCGGCAGCGTTTTCTCATGCGTCGGCCCGGCGACAGGCCGGTTAATGCTGGCAAAGGCGCCGCCAGATTGTGGTTCCCAGGTCCAGACTTCAGGTGGCTGATATTCGTTTTGAGACATCATGTTACCCCGCGCGGTAAGTAAGTAATAAACCGGGCCTCCGGCTCGCGTTTTCGAGTGTAGCAGGCGAGGGCGTCTTCACCTGTTATCCGGTTGTGGCATTACGCGCTCAACAACCGGCGGCGATATAGTCGCCGCCCGCGCTGACCGGGATAACGGTGGCAAACAGCACGGCGGCGAACAGCAGCAGCGCCAGCCCGCCCGCGATACGCAGCAGCGCAGCGATACGCTGTGCCTGGCGCGGCGTCGTCTGCGCGCCGAACAGCCGCGTGGTGGCGTTGCGCGCATACTGCACGCCGAGCGACAGCGCCATAATGGAGAGCGCTGTGCCAAGCGCCATTGTCATGACCGCCGCGATGCCCCAGCTCACCATGCCGAGCGCGTTGGCGAACAGCATAATCATGATGGCGCCGCTGCAGGGCCGCGCGCCGATGGCGAAAATCACACCCAGCCGGGTGCGCCAGTCGCTGTCGTCCTGCGTTCTGCCGACGCCGTGATGGCCGCAGCCGCAGTGCGCCGGATGCGACCCGACCGGCGTAAGCGCATGAATATTAAGTGGCGGGACGCGCAGGCTGCGCAACGCGCGCAGAATGAGAAACAGCCCGAACGCGCCGATAAGCAGCGCGCTCGCCTTTTCGAGATACCAGCGGCTCTGGCTGAGATCGCCCGACGCGAGGTTAAAGCCCACCGCCAGGATAAACACAAACGCGATGGCGCTGATGCCCTGCATCAGGCTGCCCGCGAGCGGCACCAGCCGTGCGGCGAAGAGGCTTTCGCGATTGGTGGCGAGGTAAGCGCTAACGATAAATTTGCCGTGACCCGGCCCGATAGCATGCAACACGCCATAAATAAACGCGCCGCTGATAAGCCAGACGCCGCCCGTGTATTGATGGTTGTTGAGCTGCAAAAGATAGAGCACCAGATAACGATGCAGCGCGACTTGCAGGCTGAACGCCCACTGAAGAAACGCGCCCCAGTGGTGCCAGAGCAAAAACGCCGCGCCCAGCGCGCAGAACGCCAGCAGCAGCGCGCCGGGGCGTTGCCAGCGGCGGTTCAGGATGGCAGTCGACATGCGGATCTCTCATGAATAAGCATCCAGCAAGTATAACGATGTCAGCCGCGCAGGCCAGCGGGAAAGGGAGAACGGAGGCGACGAGTGAATCGAACGGCGTTCGATGGAGAGGCCGGATCGCCAAAAGCAAAAACCCCCGCCAAAGGCGAGGGTTCTAAATAAGTGGTGCCCGGACTCGGACAAAAACGCCGGGAGCGTTTTTGCACAGCGCGCCGCGCTGCCCGCAGGGCGAGTCGCAGGGAGGCGACGAGTGAATCGAACGAAGTTCGATGGAGAGTCCGAACCCCCAAAAGCAAAAAACCAGCCCTAAGGCTGGTTTTTCTGAATTAGTGGTGCCCGGACTCGGAATCGAACCAAGGACACGGGGATTTTCAATCCCCTGCTCTACCGACTGAGCTATCCGGGCAACGGGGCGCATTAAACCGTAAAGGCCCGAAGGCGTCAACGGCTTTGTCATAAAAAATCCCTGAAACTGTGCTGACTGGCTGATTTTCAGGCAAAAAGGCCGTTCAGCGCGTGTCAGGTCAGGGCGCCGCCCTGACGGCACTGCGCGAAACGCAGGATATCTTCGGCGAGACGACGCGCGGTGTCGACATCGGCCTGGCTGCGTTTCACCAGCAGCCGGCTCAGGCAGCCTTCCAGCACCAGTTCCATCTGCTCGGCGACCATCGCCGGGTCGTCCACTTCCAGCTGCGTCAGCAGTTCGTGCGTATAGTGATACGCGGCGCGCTTTTGATTGTCCGCCAACTGATGGATAGGGTGCGACGCCTCCGGGTAGAAAGTACAGGCGGCGATGAACAGGCAGCCGGGGTAGCGGTCCTGGCTGACGCAATCGGTCAGCGCCTGATAGCGCGCCATCAGTTTTTGCTCGGCGCTCAGCGTATCGTCATAAATCAGCTGACGACGCCAGGCGTCCACGCGCTGGCTTAAATAGCGCAGCGCGTCATACAACAGCGCTTCGCGATCCGGCCAGTAGCGCTGCATCTCTTCCGTCGGACACTGCGCGGCAGCGGCCACCATTTCAGGTGTGGTATTGGCAATCCCTTCCTGTTCAAGGACATGCAGGGCCTGCTCCAGCACTTCTTCACGTTGCACGGTTTACTCCTCTCCGTTTAGCCCAACGGTTTCTCCCACCCAAGTGTTGTTTACCGCAGGCGATTGTGCAAATGCGTGGCGAACGCGGACGCGTCCATAAAGCCGGTAACACGTGCATTAGCGACCTCGTTGCCCTGCGCATCGAAGAAAATAATCGTAGGCAGTCCGAGGACGTTCAGGCGCTTCAGGAGCACGATATCCGTCGGGCGATTGGCGGTGACATCGGCCTGTAACAGCACGGCGCCGTCGAGCGCGCGCCGCACCTCGGGTGCGCTGAACGTGTATTTCTCAAACTCTTTGCAGGCGACGCACCAGTCGGCGTAGAGATCGAGCATGACCGGTTTGCCTTTCGCCTGCGCCAGCGCCCGGTCGAGATCGCCTTCTGTCGCGATACGCGTAAACGTCAGGTGCGCCTGCGTTTCGGCTGTGGGCGCGCCGAAGGCCCAGTCCTGCAGCGGGCGCGCGCAAATCAGCGCGGCGCCCAGCAGTACAATTTGCACCACGCGCATCCAGGGTTTGACGGCGCTGAGGCTTGCGATAAACGCCCAGCCAAAACACGCGACGCCGAGCGCGCTCCAGAGCCGTAGCCCCCAGACGTCGCCCAGCACGCGTTCCAGCAGAAACACGGGAAGGGCGAGGATAACAAAGCCGAAGGCGATTTTTACCTGCTCCATCCACGGGCCGCTTTTTGGCAGCAGGCGGTTGCCGAACACGGTGACGAGTATCAGCGGCAGGCCCATGCCGAGCGCGTACAGATAAAGCGTGCCGCCGCCGAGCCACAGATTGCCGCTCTGGGCGATGTAAAGCAGGATGGCGCTGAGCGGCGCGGTGGTGCAGGGCGAGCAGATAAGCCCGGCTATCGCGCCCATCGCAAAGACGCCGCCCGGCGACCCGCCGCGCTGGCGGTTGCTCATCAGCGTCAGGCGCGTTTGCAGCGATGCGGGCAGCTGCAGCGTGAAAGCCCCGAACATGGAGAGCGCCAGCAGGATAAACACCACGGAGAGCGTCACCAGCACCCACGGGCTTTGCAGCGCCGCCTGAAATTGCAGCCCGGCGGCGGCGACAATCAGCCCCAGCGCGGTGTAAGTCAGCGCCATGCCCTGCACGTAGACAAAGGCCAGCAGCAGCGCTCGCCCGGTGGAGAGGCGTTTCTCGCCGCCGAGCACGATGCCGGAAATCAGCGGGTACATCGGCAGCACGCAGGGCGTGAAGGCGACGCCGATGCCGATAAGCAGCGCCCAGAGGGCGGAGAAAGGCAGCGTCGCGGGCGGCGCGTCGTCCTTCACTGCTTCTCGCTCTCCGGTGGAGAGCGAGGGCTGCTCAGCGCGGGGTTGTGCGGCGGCATCCGCGGCTTTCGACGGCTCAACCGCGCTCAACGGCACGGTGCGCGTCTCCGGCGGATAACAAAAGCCCGCGTCGGCGCAGCCCTGATACGTGACGGTCAGCGTCGCGCCCGTCGATGCCTGCTCCACGGTGACCGGCACGCGCAGCCTGTCGCGGTAAATTTCACTTTTGCCGAAGAATTCATCTTCATGCCATTCGCCTGCGGGCAGCACGGGCGAGGCCACGCGCGCGTTCGCTGGCGTGACGCGGATCTGCTGGCGATAGAGGTAGTAACCCGGCTTAATCTGCCAGTTCAGCGTCAGGGCGTCTTGCTGCTGCTGGAAATCAAATGCGAAGGCCTGGTCCGCAGGCACAAATTGTGAGGCGTTTTGCTGGCTGAAAAGACCGGCGGATGCGTGAACGCTGCAAAAAAGCAGGATCAGCGTAAGGATGCGTTGAGCCATGAGAGGTAGTCTTCGTCTCCGTGAATAACAGGTATGACAAGCAGTTCGGGCGTCTGGTAGGGATGATGGGTTTTCAGACACGTCAGCAGCGCCTGCTGACGCGCGGTGTCGCTTTTCAGCACCATCTGCACTTCGTACTCCTGTTCCAGTTTCCCTTCCCAGTAGTAGAGCGACGTAGCGCCCGGCAGCAGCGTGACGCAGGCGGCGAGATGTTCCGCCAGCGCTTTGGCGGCCAGGTCCTGCGCGGTGGCTTCATCCGGCGCGGTGCAAAGCACAACGACCGGCTCCGGCGCGGCGTGAGTAACGGTATTTTCATCCAGCATAGAGCCCTCCTGCCTGAAACGTTCAAACGGTTACTATACAACGGGCGGGGGATACGCGTTAGCGACGGAGTGTCAGCGTGGGTTTTGGCGCAGAAAATGGGGCGCCGCAGCGCCCCGAAGAGGTTACAGCAGTACGCTGCCCAGCAGGAAGCCGAAGCAGACCGACAGCACGACGCCGAGCGTGCCGGGAATAAAGAACGGGTGATTAAAAACAAAACGTCCGATACGCGTGGTGCCGGTGTCGTCCATCTGTACGGCGGCGACCAGCGTGGGGTAGGTCGGCAGAATAAACAGGCCGGACACGGCGGCGAACGACGCTACGGCGGTCAACGGCGAGACGTTGAGGGCCAGCGCCATCGGCATCAGTGCTTTGGCGGTAGCCGCCTGGGAGTAGAGCAGCGCCGAGGCGACGAAGAAAATCAGCGCCAGCAGCCATGGATGGCCCTGAATTACGCTGCCGGCGGTCGCTTTGATCCAGTCGATATTGGCGGAAACAAAGGTATCGCCAAGCCACGCCACGCCGAGAATACAGATACAGGCGCTCATCCCGGCTTTAAACGTGCTGGAGTTCAGGATGCTGTCGGTTTCCACGCGGCAGATAAGCGTGATAAGCGTCGCGACGCTCAGCATGATGATGAGGATAGCGCTGGTGGTGTTCATCAGCGGTTTGGCCACCAGGCCCAGGCTCGGGCTGTTGATGATGGCGTAAGCCACCACGCAGACCACGCTCAGCAGGAACAGCCAGACGGAGGTTTTGGCGCGCGGTTTGATCTCAATCTGCTTGTCGCCGCGCAGTTCGATTAACCCTTCCTCCAGACGTTTGCGATAAACCGGATCGTCAGAGAGTTTTGAGTTAAACAGCATGGAAACCAGGAACGACATCACCAGCACGGCGGCGAGTGTTGAGGGGATCACGACCATCAGCAGGTGAATGTAGCTGACGCCATGGCCTTCCATCACGGAGGACATATACACCACAGCGGCGGAGATAGGCGACGCGGTGATAGCGATTTGCGCGGCGACCACGGCCGTCGAGAGCGGGCGGCAGGGCTTCACGCCCTGTTCTTTCGCGACCTCGGCGATAACTGGCAGCGTGGCGAGCGAGATATTGCCGGTACCGGCGAAAATGGTCAGAAAATAGGTGACCAGCGGCGCCAGGACAGTAATGTATTTCGGGTTCTTACGCAGCAGCTTTTCCGTCTGGTTGACCAGGAAATCCAGCCCGCCTGCGACCTGCATGGCGGAAATGGCGGCGATCACCGCCATGATGATAGAGATAACGTCAAAAGGGATATTACCGGGTTTAACTCCGATAGCGGCGAGCACCAATACCCCGAGCCCGCCGGCGTACCCTATGCCGATCCCCCCAAGCCTGGCGCCAAGAAAAATGGCCAGTAAAACGATGATAAGTTCGACAACTATCATGATGGCTTCCTTGATGGTTAATTATTGGATAATTAAAAGTTATAATTTGGTATCCATTAAACGAAAAAGGCACGTCCGTAGACGTGCCTTTTTCGTGTATCCCGAAAGGGGATTATTGTTCGCTTTCATCGGTGTAGCGTTTAGCTTTGTAAGCCGGGTGCATCAGGTTCTGGACAGAGAATATGTCGTCCAGCTCCGCTTCCGTCAGCAGGCCGCGCTCCAGCACGACTTCACGCACGCTCTTACCGGTTTCGGCGCAAATCTTCCCGACGATATCGCCATTGTGGTGGCCGATGAACGGGTTGAGATAGGTGACGATACCGATAGAGTTGTAGACGTACCCTTCGCAAACTTCTTTGTTGGCGGTGATGCCGTTGACGCATTTTTCCAGCAGGTTGTAGCAGGCGTTGGTCAGGATGTGGACAGATTCAAACATGGCCTGGCCGATAACCGGCTCCATCACGTTCAGCTGTAACTGACCCGCTTCGGACGCCATCGTGACGGTGGTGTCGTTGCCGATCACTTTAAAGCAGACCTGGTTTACCACTTCCGGCACGACCGGGTTCACTTTGGCTGGCATGATGGACGAGCCCGCCTGCAGTTCCGGCAGGTTGATTTCGTTCAGGCCCGCGCGCGGACCGGAGGAGAGCAGACGCAGGTCGTTACAGATTTTGGAGAGTTTCACCGCCAGACGCTTGAGCGAGCTGTGCACCATGACGTAAGCGCCGCAGTCGGAGGTTGCTTCAATCAGGTCTTCTGCCGGGACGACCGGCAGGTTGCTCACTTCCGCGAGTTTCTGCACCGCCAGCTGCTGATAGCCGTCCGGAGTGTTCAGACGGGTGCCGATAGCGGTCGCGCCGAGGTTCACTTCCAGCAGCAGTTCCGCAGTACGCAGCAGGTTTTTGGTTTCTTCGTTCAGCAGCACGTTGAAGGCGTGGAACTCCTGGCCGAGGGTCATCGGCACCGCGTCCTGCAGCTGGGTGCGGCCCATCTTCAGGATGTTTTCAAATTCTACAGCTTTGCGCTGGAAGCCATCGCCCAGCTCTTTAATGGCGTCGACCAGCTTCACGATGGACGCGTAAACCGCGATGCGGAAACCGGTTGGGTAGGCGTCGTTGGTGGACTGGCACTTGTTCACATGATCGTTGGGGTTGAGGAACTGATATTCCCCTTTCTGGTGGCCCATCAGCTCAAGGCCAATATTCGCCAGCACTTCGTTGGTGTTCATGTTCACGGAAGTGCCCGCGCCGCCCTGGTAGACGTCCACCGGGAACTGATCCATGCATTTTCCGTTGTTCAGCACTTCATCGCAGGCGGCGATAATCGTGTCGGCAACTTTGCGCGGAATGGTCTGCAGCTCTTTGTTGGCCAGCGCCGCCGCCTTTTTCACCATCACCATGCCACGAACAAATTCAGGGATATCGCTGATTTTGCTGTTGCTGATGTAAAAGTTTTCAATCGCTCGCAGAGTATGAACACCATAGTAGGCATCCGCTGGAACTTCCCTGGTACCCAACAAATCTTCTTCGATACGAATGTTGTTTAACATGTGAACCTTCTTACTTAAGCTGACTAAGATTGCACCAAACTCACAGGATATATGTGGTTATGGAGATAAAATGACCGACATTTATGTCCTTAATCGGTCTGGTGCCCACGATCATATGCTGATGATAGCGAAATGCCGTAACCTGGATCACTTATTACCGGCTACGCATGACGACAATTATTAAACTGTGAAATGTGTCACCGCTTAAAAATTTCCAGAAAAAATGTCCGTGCAAAGTGATTGAACTTTGGCTAAGGCGCCTCCATCTCACTGTATATGCGTTTGCACATCTATTTCTTAGGCGCCAGAAGGCGCCTGCTTTTTACAGGAGAACCCGGTGCGCTGGATACCCTTTATCGCCTTCTTTCTTTACATCTACATTGAAATTTCCATCTTTATTCAGGTGGCGCATGTGTTCGGCGTTTTTCTGACCTTGCTGCTGGTTATTTTCACGTCGGTTATCGGGATGTCGCTGGTGCGCAACCAGGGCTTTAAAAACCTGATGCTGATGCAGCAGAAAATGGAAGCAGGCGAAAGCCCGGCGGCGGAAATGCTGAAAAGTGTGTCGCTGATTATCGCCGGTCTGCTGCTGCTGTTGCCTGGCTTCTTTACCGACTTCCTGGGCCTGCTGCTGTTACTGCCGCCCGTGCAGAAACTCATCACGCTGCGCCTGATGCCGCATCTGCGCTTTAGCCGCACGCCAGGCGGCGGTTTTGGCGCATCTTCGCAGGGCGGCAATACCTTTGACGGCGAGTACCAGCGTAAAGATGACGGCCCGAAGCGCCTCGACGACCACGATCGCGACTCGCGATAAAAAATCCAAAAATTTTTTCTTTTCCCCCCTTGAAGGGGGAAAACCCCAACCCCATCTCTCTGGGCACCAGCCGGAAACCTCAACGGGCCGGCTCAATCCCTAACTGATACGGACTTTCTCAAAGGAGAGCTATCAATGAATATTCGTCCATTGCATGATCGCGTGATCGTCAAGCGTAAAGAAATTGAATCTAAATCTGCTGGCGGCATCGTTCTGACCGGCTCTGCCGCGGGTAAATCTACGCGTGGCGAAGTGCTGGCTGTTGGCAATGGCCGCATCCTTGAAAACGGCGAAGTGAAGCCGCTGGATGTGAAAGTCGGCGACATCGTCATTTTCAACGATGGCTATGGTGTGAAAACCGAGAAGCTGGACGATCAGGAAGTGCTGATCATGTCTGAAAGCGACATTCTGGCAATTGTTGAAGCGTAATCTCACGCGCGAACAAACTGAACGTACGAATTTAAGGGAAATAACGATATGGCAGCTAAAGACGTAAAATTCGGTAACGACGCTCGTGTGAAAATGCTGCGCGGCGTAAACGTACTGGCAGACGCAGTGAAAGTCACCCTGGGCCCGAAAGGCCGTAACGTGGTACTGGATAAATCTTTCGGTGCGCCGACCATCACCAAAGACGGCGTGTCCGTAGCACGTGAAATCGAGCTGGAAGACAAGTTCGAAAACATGGGCGCCCAGATGGTGAAAGAAGTGGCCTCCAAAGCGAACGACGCGGCAGGCGACGGCACCACCACTGCAACCGTACTGGCTCAGGCTATCATCACCGAAGGTCTGAAAGCCGTTGCGGCAGGCATGAACCCGATGGACCTGAAACGCGGTATCGATAAAGCGGTTATCGCCGCTGTTGAAGAGCTGAAAGCGCTCTCCGTACCGTGCTCTGACTCTAAAGCTATCGCTCAGGTCGGCACCATCTCCGCTAACTCCGACGAAACCGTGGGCAAACTGATTGCCGAAGCGATGGAGAAAGTGGGTAAAGAAGGCGTTATCACCGTTGAAGAAGGCACCGGTCTGCAGGACGAGCTGGATGTGGTTGAAGGTATGCAGTTCGACCGCGGCTACCTGTCTCCGTACTTCATCAACAAGCCGGAAACCGGCGCTGTTGAACTGGAAAGCCCGTTCATCCTGCTGGCTGACAAAAAAGTCTCCAACATCCGCGAAATGCTGCCGGTTCTCGAAGCCGTTGCGAAAGCAGGCAAACCGCTGCTGATCATCGCTGAAGATGTTGAAGGCGAAGCGCTGGCGACCCTGGTGGTGAACACCATGCGCGGCATCGTGAAAGTCGCTGCGGTGAAAGCGCCGGGCTTCGGCGACCGTCGTAAAGCCATGCTGCAGGATATCGCTATCCTGACCGGCGGTACCGTTATCTCTGAAGAGATCGGTATGGAACTGGAAAAAGCGACTCTGGAAGATCTGGGTCAGGCTAAACGTGTGGTTATCAACAAAGACACCACCACCATCATCGATGGCGTGGGCGACGAAACCGCAATCCAGGGTCGTGTTGGTCAGATTCGTCAGCAGATCGAAGAAGCGACCTCTGACTACGACCGTGAAAAACTGCAGGAGCGCGTAGCGAAACTGGCTGGCGGCGTTGCGGTTATCAAAGTTGGCGCGGCGACCGAAGTTGAAATGAAAGAGAAAAAAGCACGCGTTGAAGACGCCCTGCACGCGACCCGTGCTGCGGTGGAAGAAGGCGTGGTGGCTGGCGGCGGCGTGGCGCTGATCCGTGCAGCAAGCAAACTGAGCGACCTGCGTGGTGCGAACGAAGATCAGAACGTCGGTATCAAAGTTGCACTGCGTGCAATGGAAGCGCCGCTGCGTCAGATCGTGCTGAACTGCGGTGAAGAGCCGTCAGTGGTTGCGAACACCGTTAAGTCAGGCGACGGTAACTACGGTTACAACGCGGCAACCGAAGAATACGGCAACATGATCGACATGGGTATCCTGGATCCGACCAAAGTGACCCGTTCTGCGCTGCAGTACGCGTCCTCCGTGGCGGGCCTGATGATCACCACCGAGTGCATGGTTACCGATCTGCCGAAAGAAGATAAAGCCGACTTAGGCGCTGCAGGTATGGGCGGCATGGGCGGTATGGGCGGCATGATGTAATGTCATCCGCTTACTTCAGGCCGCTCGGGCGTGAATGGTATTCCGTCACCCCGGCAGCTTAAGTAGAGAAAACCCCGGTCAGTAATGGCCGGGGTTTTTCTTTTGGTCATCTTTTTAGTATAAGGTCTTACCGGGCATACGAAGCCCAGGCTATCAATAGCTACTCATCATGGGGAATAACATGCGCTTGAAAGTCACTACAGGAATGGTTGTCGCCGCGCTGCTGCTGGCGGGATGCAGCAGCGGTAACTCACTCTCGACCGCAGGCCAGAGCGTGCGTTTTGTCGAAGAGCAGCCGGGCAAAGAGTGCCGCTTACTGGGCACCGCGACGGGCGAGCAGAGCAACTGGCTTTCCGGCCAGCACGGCGAAGAGGGTGGCTCTATGCGCGGCGCGGCGAACGATCTGCGTAATCAGGCTGCCGCAATGGGCGGAAACGTGCTTTACGGCGTAAGCAGCCCGACCCAGAATCTGCTTTCAAGCTTCGTTCCTACCTCCAGCCAAATGGTCGGCCAGGTCTATAAGTGCCCGAATTGATGGCGATGCCCGCGCGCTAACGGTTTTTTAAAGATAAAAAAATGGCGGATACGCTGATGCTTACCCGCCCTGAGGTTTTTAATACCGCCGCTTTTTATGTGTAGGGCGGGTAAGCGCCAGCGCACCCGCCATCTCATCATTCACAAAAATATCAATTCTGCCGCAACTGCAAATCCAGCGGCGTCTTGCTCGGCTCGCCGCCTATCTCGCGCGCCAGCTTCGGCACCAGATAACCCGACACCTGTGACAGCAGCTCGCGCATGATTGCGCGCGCCTCGTCGTCGCTCACCATAAAATGCGCCGCGCCCTGCACTTTATCCAGCACGTGCAGGTAATAGGGCATCACACCCGCATCAAACAGCGCATTGCTGAGCGCCGCCAGCGTCGCGGCGTTGTCGTTCACGCCTTTCAGCAGCACGCTCTGGTTGAGCAGCGTCACGCCCGCCGCCCGCAGCTTCGCCATACCGGCGCGAAACGCGTCGTCGATCTCCTGCGCGTGATTAATATGGTTGACCAGCAGCACCTGCAGCCGCGTCTGCCCGAGCAGGCGCACCAGACCGTCGGTGATCCGCGCCGGGATGACGATCGGCAGGCGGCTGTGGATCCGCAGGCGTTTCAGGTGAGGGATAGCCTCAAGGTGCGCCACCAGCCACTCCAGCTCGCTGTCTTTCGCCATCAGCGGGTCGCCGCCGGAGAAAATAATCTCGTCCAGCTCCGGGTGCGCGGCAATATAGTCCAGCGCAGCCTGCCAGTTACGCTTGTTGCCCTGGTTATCCGCATACGGGAAATGACGGCGGAAGCAGTAGCGGCAGTTCACCGCGCAGCCGCCTTTCACCAGCAGTAACGCGCGGTTGTGATACTTATGCAGCAGCCCAGGCACGACACTGTTTTGCTCTTCGAGCGGATCGGTGGTAAAACCGGGCGCCGCCACAAACTCCTCGCGCGACGTCAGCACCTGGCGCAGCAGCGGATCCTGCGGGTTGCCTTTCTCCATGCGCGCGACAAACGCCCGGGGGACGCGTAGCGCAAATAAACGGCGCGCGTCGCGTCCGGCCAGCAGTTCTTCGTCAGCGTCTATATTGAGAAGGTGCAGGAGCTCATCGGGATCGGTGATAACATCGGCAAGTTGCGATAACCAATCTTCTCTGGATGGGGGATTTAGGGTTACAATATGCGCCATTTTGTGGCTTAGCTACCAGTTAACAATTTCAGAGGGCCTTATGGCGACTTATTCTAGCAACGATTTTCGTGCCGGTCTTAAAATCATGATGGACGGCGAACCGTACGCCGTTGAATCCAGCGAATTCGTTAAACCGGGTAAAGGTCAGGCGTTCGCGCGCGTTAAGCTGCGCCGTCTGCTGACGGGTTCCCGCGTTGAGAAAACCTTCAAATCCACCGACTCCGCTGAAGGCGCAGACGTTGTCGATATGAACCTGACTTACCTGTACAACGACGGTGAGTTCTGGCACTTCATGAACAACGAAACTTTCGAACAGCTGGCCGCAGACGCGAAAGCCGTAGGCGACAACGCGAAATGGCTGCTGGATCAGGCTGAGTGCATCGTGACCCTGTGGAACGGCCAGCCGATCTCCGTAACGCCGCCGAACTTCGTCGAGCTGGAAATCGTTGATACCGATCCGGGCCTGAAAGGCGACACCGCAGGGACTGGCGGCAAACCGGCTACGCTTTCTACCGGCGCTGTGGTGAAAGTGCCGCTGTTCGTTCAGATCGGCGAAATCATCAAAGTGGATACCCGCTCTGGTGAATACGTTTCCCGCGTAAAATAATCCCGATTGCGCTCTGCGGCGTGGTTTCGCTACGCCGCAGATGTGCAGAGATCCGCGATGAAAACCCCGCTGTTACGTCCTTTCATTGTCTTGCTGCTCTGTTCGCTTGCCTGCGCCTGTAATACGGCTCGCGGCTTTGGCGAAGATATCCGCCATCTCGGCGGCGCGATTGAGCGCGCGGCAAAATAGTTCCTCTGTTCCTAAAAACCGTTTCTTTCCGCCAGCTTGTCAGTTTTTGTCTATGCTTAAACAGCTATACACAAATAACGTAGGCAATAAAAGGAAGAGATTATGGTTAAGAAAACAATTGCGGCGCTCTTTTCAGCACTGGTCCTTTCTTCACTGTTGACGGCCTGTAACACCACTCGTGGTGTGGGTGAAGATATTCAGGACGGCGGCAGCGCGATCTCCGGCGCGGCAACCCGCGCATCGCAGTAATTATGACGACGACGGTACGGCTCCGTGCGGCGTCGTACCGTTATCTTGCGTCCATCTCCGGCAATGGCACGAACAGCGAAAAGCGGTTATCGGCGCCGAGTTTCATGCGAATATTGCGTTTATAGGTGTAAACCGTTTTTACGGCGATCTCCATTTTGCGCGCAATCTCTTCATTGCTCATCCCCACGCCCCACCATTCCAGAATGCGCTCTTCACGCAACGTCAGTAACGGCGTAATGCTTTTCGGCTCGCCAAACGGTGGCCGCGACATCAGCGCTTTGCTAATCAGCTGTCCCAGGTCGCGCAGCCCAATCGCTTTATTAACGATACGCCAGGTGATTTGCTGCGAACAGTAGTCATCCAGCACATCCGATTCGCCGCTTTGCAGCAGGATCAGGCGCGTGGTGTTGCCGCAGGCGGCAAAGATGGAGGAGAACTGATTGACGTGATGAACATCTCCCATAAACCCGTGAAGATCGGCAATCACCATATTGGGCTGCCACTGAAGAAGAAGCTCGCGCGCACGCAGTAAATGATCGGTTGCCGTCACATGGAACGGCGCGGCGAAATCTTCGGAGTGATTGAGCCAGCTTTCGAGCCCGGTACGGCTGAAATGACAGCGGTCAACCAGTAAAATTTTATACATGCTCGGATTCATTATGGAGAGGAAGACGCACCTGCTGAAGCCAGCAGGAAAGTGTCCCATCATAGGAATATTTATCGTTAACTGAACCCGTGATGTACGCGCACAATCGCGGCTATTTCCTGGCTTAACCCGCGTAAATCCGCTGTTTGCGGAAAAACACGGTTGCAAAATGCGCGCTGAGAAGAGATGATCGCGACGTTTTAATCACTTGGCCTTGCGGGACGACCTGCAAGCGCGTCACGTTGAACGGGGACGGCCCCACAAACCTGGAGCTGATTATGTCCTGGTTCGTTCTGTTTATTGCTGGTCTTCTGGAAGTAGTCTGGGCCGTCGGCCTGAAATATACCCACGGTTTTACGCGTGTTGTTCCGAGCCTCATCACCGTTTCGGCGATGATCGTCAGTATTGTGCTGCTTTCATGGGCGATGAAAAGCCTGCCGACCGGCACGGCCTATGCCGTCTGGACGGGCATTGGCGCGGTCGGCGCGGCTATCACCGGGATCCTGCTGTTAGGCGAGTCGGCAAGCCCCGCGCGTCTGGTGAGCCTGGGGCTGATTGTCGCCGGGATCATCGGTCTTAAACTCAGCACCCACTAGCGGGCGCGCTGGTCTACCCAGATCAGTTTTTCCACCGCAAAACCCTGACGGGTGGCGGAATCCAGCAGATCCTCTTTCACTTGCTTGCTGATGGTGGGCGTGCGGGAGAGGATCCACAGGTAGCTGCGATCCGGGCCGCAGATCAGCGCATGCTGATAATCTTTATCCAGCGCAATAATGTTATAGCCGCCATAGAACGGGCCGAAGAAAGAGACTTTCAGCGCGGCGCGGCGCGTATTTCCGGTGAAATAGGCTTTGCCTTCGCTCTGCTGCCACTTATTGCGGTCGGGGTTAAAACCGCGGTTAATGACGTTCAGACCACCATCGCCGCGCAGGCTGTAAGTGGCGGTGACCTGCTCCAGCCCACGCTCAAAGCGGTGATCGAAGCGGGCAATTTCATACCACGTGCCGAGATAGCGGTTGACGTTGAAATCTTCCACCACCCTCACGCCGTTCGGCGGAGTCGGGGTGCTGCAGGCGACCAGCAGTGCCGCGGTCGCGACGGTAGCAATAATCGGGAGTAGTCGAATACGCATGGCGGGATCCTTCTGTTTTTTTACTGCTAAGTGTAGATGCCCGTTGCGCTTTTGTAATCGCGCGAAAGTGAAATAGTGCGGGAAACGCGCCGCTTGCGAAGAAGCGGCGCGAGGGCGTCAGAGCGTGACGACGCCAATCAGCGTGACAACCGTCAGAATAGCGGCGAGGCCGTAGAAAACCCATTTGCCGGCGGGAACATGCACTTTCAGATCGTGCATGCCGTGGTGAATGCGGTGCAGCCCGCACCACAGCGGCAGCACAATCATCAGCAGCAAAAACAGGCGGCCGATCCAGCTCTGAGCGAACGCCAGAACGCGCGCATAGCTGAACGCGCCTTCCGGGCCGATACCGAGCGGCAGCAGAATGCCCACCAGCAGCACAATGACCGGCGCGACAATGGCGCACCACATGCCGCCTGCGCCAAACAGGCCCCAGAATACCGGCTCGTCGGAACGTTTCGGGTGTTGATTAATCACGATATCCTCCTTACCAGTACAGGGCGACAAACAGCACGATAATGGTGACGAGCACCGTCACGCCCCAGAGCCCTTTGATGACCGGCTCAGGCCCCATTTTTTCATCTTTCACCACCACGATGGCGGCTTTTGGCGCCAGCTCAAACCAGGTTTTGGTATGCAGCAGCGCCGCCAGCAGCGTGATGACGTTGATTAACACGACGACCGGGTTTTGCAGAAAGCCCACAAAACCAGCCCAGCTCTCCGGGCCATGTTTAAGCGCGAACAGGCCATAAATCAGCACGATGCTGAACCAGACGGCGGGCACAGACGTGCCTTCGCGCAGCATGTAAAAGCGGTAGAAGGGCAGCTGTTTCCACCAGCCCGCTTCCATCGTCCGTACATAAGGCTTACGTTTCGAGGTCATTATTCACTCCTTGCGCCGGGTTTCAGCATGGCGATTAAGAAATCCTTCGAGCTCTCCACTTTGCTCTGCTGGATTGCCGCGGCCGGGTCGACATGTTTCGGACAGACTTCCGAGCAGTAACCGACGAACGTACAGGTCCAGACGCCGTTCTGGCTGTTCAACTGCGGCATACGCGCCTTCTGGCCCTTATCGCGGCTGTCGAGGTTATAACGGTGCGCAAGCGTAATGGCAGCGGGCCCGATAAATTCCGGGTTCAGTCCGAATTGCGGACAGGCGGCGTAGCAGAGGCCGCAGTTAATACAGCCCGAAAACTGATGATATTTCGCCATCTGCGCCGGCGTCTGGGTATTCGGCCCCTGTTCCGGCGTGCGCGGGTTGCCGATGATGTACGGCTTAATCGCCTCCAGGCTTTCGATAAAGTGGGTCATATCGACCACTAAATCGCGCTCGATAGGGAAGTTCGCCAGCGCTTCCACTTTCATGCCCGAGGGATAGTCGCGCAGGAAGGTTTTGCAGGCGAGTTTCGGTACGCGGTTAACCATCATCCCGCAGGAGCCGCAAATCGCCATGCGGCACGACCAGCGGTAGCTTAAGTCTGCCGCCAGGTTGTCTTTGATATAGCCCAGCGCGTCCAGCAGCGAGGTCTGTTCATCCCAGGGCACGTCATAAAATGCGCTGTGCGGCGCGTGGTCGGTTTCCGGGTTATAGCGCACCACTTCAATGCGCAGCGTTTTCATCTCAGCCATTCGCCGTCTCCTTTTTATCGGCCGCTTCCGATTCCGCGCCATAGACGCGTTTCGCCGGCGCCAGGGTGGTAATTTTCACATCGCTGTAATCCAGGCGAGTGGTGCCGTCAGCGTCGCGAAAGGCGAGGGTGTGGCGCAGGAAATTAACGTCGTCGCGTTCGGTACAGCCTTCATCCAGGCGCTGATGCGCGCCGCGCGACTCTTTACGCGCCATGGCGGAGTGCGCCATGCATTCGGCGACATTCAGGCCGTGGCCCAGCTCAATGGTGTAGAGCAGATCGGTGTTGAAGACGCTGGAGGTATCGCTGATGCGCACGCGCTTAACGCGCTCCTGCAGCTCGGCGAGTTTATCGATGGTTTTCTGCATCAGTTCCGGCGTGCGGTAAATGCCGCAGCCTTCTTCCATGGAAAGCCCCATTTCATCGCGGATTTTCGCAAAGCTTTCGCTGCCTTCCTGATTAACGAGCTGATGCAGACGCGCTTCGATATCCGCCGTCTGGGCGCTCAGCGCGCCGTCGCTGGCGGGTGCGGCCGCCATCGCGCGCTCCATCGCCTGTTCGCCCGCCAGACGGCCAAATACCACCAGTTCCGCAAGCGAATTCGAGCCGAGGCGATTGGCGCCGTGCAGCCCGACGGATGAGCATTCGCCGACGGCGAACAGCCCTTTAATGCGCGTTTCGCACTGCTGATTGGTTTCAATACCGCCCATGGTGTAGTGCGCCGTCGGGCGCACCGGAATCGGCTCTTTGACCGGATCGACGCCAACGTAGGCTTTCGCCAGTTCGCAGATAAACGGCAGCCGCTCCAGCAGCTTTTTCTCGCCAAGATGGCGCAGATCGAGATAGACCACATCGCCGCGCGGCGTGGCGATCGTGTTGCCTTTACGCCATTCGTGCCAGAACGCCTGCGAGACTTTATCGCGCGGACCAAGCTCCATATATTTATTTTTCGGCTCGCCGAGCGGCGTTTCCGGGCCCATGCCGTAATCCTGCAGGTAACGGTAGCCGTCTTTATTGACCAGAATGCCGCCTTCGCCGCGGCAGCCTTCCGTCATCAGAATGCCGGAGCCGGGCAGGCCCGTCGGGTGATATTGTACGAATTCCATATCGCGCAGCGGAACGCCGTGTGAGAGCGCCATGCCCATGCCGTCGCCTGTGACGATGCCGCCGTTGGTGTTGTAGCGGTAAACGCGACCCGCGCCGCCGGTCGCCATCACGACCGCGTTGGCCCGGATCTGCACCAGCGTGCCTTCCATCATGTTCATCGCCACCAGACCGCGCGCCTGGCCGTCGTCCACTAAAATATCGAGGACGAAATGCTCATCGAAACGCTGGATTTGCGGAAATTGCAGGGAAGTCTGGAAGAGGGTGTGGAGCATGTGAAAGCCGGTTTTATCGGCGGCAAACCAGGTCCGCTCGATTTTCATGCCGCCAAAGCGCCTCACGTTGACCGAGCCATCCGGGCGGCGGCTCCACGGGCAGCCCCACTGTTCAAGCTGGGTCATCTCGCGCGGGCAGTGCTTCACAAAATAGTCGACCACGTCTTGCTCGCACAACCAGTCGCCGCCAGCGACGGTGTCGTGGAAGTGATACTCGAAACTATCATGATCCTGGGCGACCGCCGCCGAACCGCCCTCCGCGGCGACGGTATGGCTACGCATCGGGTAGACTTTTGAAATCAGTGCGATTTTAGCGTTGGGATTGCGCTCGGCTGCCGCAATGGCTGCCCGCAGTCCCGCACCGCCAGCACCGATAATGGCCAGATCGGCTTGAAAAGTATGCACGACATTCCTCCGGGTTTTAGTTATTCCCACCGCGCGGTAACAAAGGCAAAAATACGGGGCTGCGCGGGGGTAAAGCGTTCCCCTGCTCCTTTTTGGGTAGCTGAGTATAACCGTGCCCCCAGAGGGGAAATTTGATGTGTTCGATTTTTTAGGGCAGTACGAGAGGCTTTATCCGCCCGGTTGATGAGGTGGCTCACAAAACGGAACATCGGCCCCTTCAGCGGAAAACACTGCGCAAAATTTGTCTGGCGAACGCGATACGAGTAGACTTCGTGCCCTTGTTTGACGACGGAGAAAGTATCATGAGCGAGACGGCCACCTGGCAGCCGAGCGCATCCATCCCCAACCTGTTAAAACGCGCCGCGATTATGGCGGAGATCCGCCGCTTCTTTGCGGACCGCGGCGTACTGGAGGTGGAAACCCCCTGCATGAGCCAGGCGACGGTAACCGATATCCACCTGTTCCCGTTCGAAACGCGTTTCGTCGGCCCCGGCCATTCTCAGGGGATCAATCTCTATCTGATGACCAGCCCGGAATACCACATGAAGCGCCTGCTGGCTGCGGGCTGCGGGCCGGTGTATCAGCTGTGCCGCAGCTTTCGCAATGAAGAGATGGGGCGTCATCACAACCCTGAATTCACAATGCTGGAGTGGTACCGCCCGCACTACGATATGTACCGCCTGATGAACGAGGTGGACGACCTGCTGCAACAGGTGCTGGAGTGCCAGCCCGCAGAGACTATCTCTTACCAGCAGGCGTTTCAGCGCCATCTGGAGATAGACCCGCTGTCGGCGGATAAAACCCAGCTGCGCGAGGTCGCGGCGAAGCTCGATCTGAGCAACATCGCCGATACCGAAGAAGATCGCGATACGCTGCTGCAACTGCTGTTCTCAATGGGCGTCGAGCCGCATATCGGCAAAGACCGCCCGGTGTTTGTCTATCACTTCCCGGCAAGCCAGGCGGCGCTGGCGCAAATCAGCACCGAAGATCACCGCGTGGCGGAGCGCTTCGAGGTCTATTACAAAGGCATTGAGCTGGCGAATGGTTTCCATGAACTCACCGACGCGCGCGAGCAGCAGCAGCGTTTTGAGCAGGACAACCGCAAGCGGCTCCAGCGCGGTTTGCCGCAACAGCCGGTGGATTACAACCTGCTGGAGGCGCTGAAAGTCGGCCTGCCGGACTGCTCCGGCGTCGCGCTGGGCGTGGATCGTCTGATTATGCTGGCGCTCGGCGCGGAAAGCCTCGCGGAAGTTATCGCCTTCACGGTCGACCGGGCGTAACGGCTGGATCCTGACCTGTGGCGGGGGCGCTTCGCTTACCCGCCCTGTAAAAAAGGATATCTGCCTTTGCAGGGTGGCTAAGCGAAGCGCACCCACCTTTACTACACGGTTTTAACAGCAGCATCACAGCCATAAAAAAGGAGCCTTGCGGCTCCTTTTTCGTTACGTATTACATACTTCCTGGCGCACGGCTGGCGCGTCCGGCAGAGCTTAACGTTCGCGCCATACGCTTGCCGTCGAGACTCTCCAGACGCATCTGGAACGGCGGGAACGGCATGTCGATACCGTGTTCGCGGAAACCCTGCAAAATCAGCTGGTGGATCTCGTGGCGCAGCGGCATGCGGTGCCCCATTTCAGCGGCATGGATACGCAGCTCGAAAATCTGAATACCCTGCTGCAAATCGACCAAAAAGACTTCCGGCGGCGGGTTGTCTATCACATAGCTGCACTTCTCGGCGGCGCGGTAAAGCAACTGCGTCACCTCTTCGCTATTGGCATCCGACGGCGCTGGCACCGTCAGCACCACGCGGGTGACGGAATCCGAAAGCGACCAGTTGATAAACTGCTCGGTGATAAACGCTTTATTCGGCACGATAATCTCTTTGCGGTCCCAGTCGCTGATGGTGGTGGCGCGGGTATTAATGCGCGTCACGCTGCCCGTTAAATCGCGAATGGTCACGGTATCGCCGATACGAATCGGTTTTTCAAAGAGAATAATCAGGCCCGAGATAAAGTTGGCGAAAATCTCCTGCAGGCCGAAACCGAGCCCGACGCCGAGCGCCGCCACCAGCCACTGCAACTTCGACCATTCAATACCAATCATCGAGAAGCCCACCAGGCCGCCAATCAGCATCAGCAGATATTTGGTGATGGTGGTAATGGCGTAGCCGGTGCCGGGCGTCAGCTCCAGATGTTGCAGCACGACCAGCTCCAGCAGCGCGGGCAGGTTGCGCACAAGCTGCGTGGTGACGATAAACACCAGAATGGCTATCAGCACCGCGCCAAGCGTAATGGGCTCAATGCTTTCGACGCCCTGAACGGTTGAGGTGACATCCCACAGCGAAATATTCTCAAGGAACCCGAACGCCGAGTGAATTTCCGACCACAGCACAATCACCGACAGCAGGGCGATAAGCGTCAGGATGGAGCGCACCAGGCGCAGCGACTGGGCGCTGATGGCGTCGAGATCGAGCTCGGCGACATCTACCTCAACGCTGCCCTCGGTGCTGTGCCCGTGGTGTGGTTCTTCTTCGCCGCGGGCGCGCTGGGCCAGGATTTCCGCACGGCGCGAGCGGGCGCGGTCAAAGGCCAGACGACGGCGCTGGATAAGCATCCAGCGGCGAATAATGTGATAGATGACCAGCAGCAGGAACCAGATGGCGACGGAGGTTTCCAGGCGCGCCAGCAATGCCTGCGCGGTGGCGAGATAGCCGACGGCCGCGGCGAGGATCGCCATTAGCGGCGCGCACAGCATCAGGTTCCATAGCAGCCGGTTGACCCAGTTATCGCCGTTGCCTTCGTTATCCAGATAGAGCGGAATGCCCGCGCGCTTGAGGCTGAGCGTCACGATGGCCAGCGCGCCGCAAATCAGCACGAAGCACAGACGTCCCAGCGAGCCGGAGAATTCGCGGTCATTGAGGTTATCGAAGGTGATCAGTGCCATGATAAGCGGCACGATAAAGCCGATGCTCATCAGGTAGTAGCGCATTGCGCGGGCGACGCGGTTGCGCGGCCAGCCGAAGTGCGTGGTAAAGAGGCCATTCGGGCGGGCAAAGGCGGCTGAGATCATCACGACCCACAGCAGCGGCACGGTCGCGGTCACGCCGTCGCCTACCGCCACGGCGATAGGCCAGGGCCAGGCTTCGCGCAGCCCATAGCCGAGCGTCGCCCAGAGCACCGGCAGCGGCGAGGCCACCAGAATCGACCAGAACACCGTACGCATGGTGAGCCAGAAATGGTCCTGCGTGACCTTGCCGACGCGCGCGCTGGAACGCTCCAGAAACGCGGTGAAATGGCGGCGGGAGCTGATGCTAAAGCCCACCAGCAGCAGCGCGCCGAAGAGCGGCAGCAGCGTCTCTTTGCTGGTGACCATCATCACGGCGGCTTTGCCGAGCTGGCCGAAAAAGTCGAGCGAGATAAGACGTCGCAAGTCCTGAACGATATCCACCGGCCAGCTGATGCTGAGCGGGCTGACATCCGAGGTCCAGAACAGATAACGGTGCGTCGCCTCGTTCACTTCCTTCAGCGCATCCTCAAGCTGGCTGTTGGCCACTTTCAGCTTGGTGAGCTCAAGAATTAACGTATCGCCGCCCTGCAACAGCGAGCCGAGCAGTTCGCGCTGGGTGCGCAACTGGGCGTCGAGAATGCGGTTCTGCTCCGCCGTCAGCGGCTTGCCGTCGGCCTGACGAAGCTGGCGCAGCTGCGGCTGTTTGTTGAGTTGATCCTCATAGCGCAGGCGATGCACGCGCAGCTGGGCCATTTCGGTATCCAGCTGTTGCAGCTTCGGCATTTCAGGCAGGCGCGAGACCTGCGCACGCAGCGCCTCGCCAAGCACATTGGAGACGCCAAGCCACTGCGACTGTTCGCGCAGCGTGGTTAACGCCTGACGCACCTGCATCGTCTGGCTGGTGGCCTGACGCTGCTGCGACGCGACAAGATCCATGCGCTGCGCCTGCTGGTTCAGCGCGCGGGAGAGCTCGCGGTTGACGTTGAATTGTTCGACGATGGCCGGAGGCAGGTTGGCGCTGTTTTCGGCCAGCAGCTCGGTGCTTTCCAGCGCGCGCTCGGCTTCCTGCTGGCGCTGGCTGTTTAACTGATTACGCAGCGCCTGGAGGTAAGTATCGAGCTGTTCGCTCTGCTTTTGCGCGAGTTCGGACCGCAGGCGCGCCAGCTCCTGGCGGTTGCTGGCGGAGAGCTGCGCGAGCTCCAGTTCATCCACGCGCGCTTTGAGCTGTGCGGATTCCGCCTGCTGGGCGAGAAGCTGCGCCGCTCCGAGCGCGCTGGAGCCGGTCGACGCGCCCGAACGGCGCTCCATCTCGTTAAGCTGGCGGCGCGCGCCGGTTTGCTGTTGGGGAAGCTGGCTTAAGGAGTCGGCGATTTCGCGGGCGCGATCCTGCTCCTGCTGCGCTTCGCGGCTCTTCTCCAGCAGCTGACTGCTGACCTGGAGGATCTCCTGATTGAGCGCGTCGGTGGTGAGCCCTGTCGGCACCCGGCGCGGCTCGTCGCGCAGGTTATTGAGCTGCTGGCGCAGCGACTGCGACAGCTTGGGGAAATTATCGATAACCTGTTGATATTGTTTGGCGCGCTCAAGGGAGGCTTTTCTCTCCTCGAGCGCGTTTTGCGCGGATTGCAGCGTTTCAACCACTTGCGCCTGATCGGGCTGGTTTTTAGCCGCTTTGGCCTGCTCCAGCTCCTGCGCTATCTGTTTTTCATCAGGCGCGGTTGCGGCGTTCGCCCAAAAGCTCAGGCTCCAGGCCAGCAGCACGTAAAGGATCAGGCGCACGTCATTTTACCTTTGTCTTAATGGTCTTTGTCGTTATCTACCAGCGGGTTGGCATCGCGCTCAGCATCAACTTCTTCGGCTGAAATCACCGCAGGCGCGACATCGGCCGTCACCGCGTCGGTCGATACCGCCAGCGGTTCGCCGAGGTGGGTGACAGAGAGACTTTGCAGATGCTCAACCAGCGCAACTTTGCCCGGCGCGAACAGGTTGATAACCGTCGAGCCCAGCTTGAAGCGGCCCATCTCCTGGCCTTTCAGCAGCGCCACCGCGCCGTCGCTTTCGCCCGCCGGGTACGTCCAGCGTTTGATAATGCCTTCGCGCGGCGGAGTGATGGTGCCTGCCCAGACGGTTTCGATGCTCCCTACAATGGTCGCGCCCACCAGAATCTGCGCCATCGGCCCGAATTCGGTATCGAACAGGCAGATAACGCGCTCGTTACGGGCAAACAGGTTCGGCACGTTCCGGGCGGTCAGGTGGTTGACCGAGAAGAGATCGCCCGGTACGTAGATCATTTCGCGCAGGATGCCATTGCACGGCATATGCACGCGATGGTAGTCGCGCGGCGACAGGTACGTGGTGGCGAAGGTGCCGTTGCGGAACAGATCGGCCATCAGATAGTTGCCCGCCAGCAGCGCTTCCAGCGAGTAGTTGTGGCCTTTGGCCTGCAGGATTTTATCGCCTTCGATGCGGCCGAGCTGGCTAATGACGCCATCGGCGGGCATTACCAGCACGTTCGGATCGGTGTTAAGCGGGCGGACTTCATCGCGCAGCGGGCGTACGAAAAATTCGTTAAAGGTGCGGTAGCTGGCGGTATCGGGCTTTTGCGCCTCGCTCATGTTGACCTTGTAGTATTTCACGAACAGGTCGATGACCAGTTTGGTCAGCCAGCCCGCGCGCTTACTCGCGCCCCAGCCGGCAAGGCGAGTGAGCCACTGCTTAGGCAGAATGTATTGCAGCGAAAGTTTGATTTCGTTTAACAAGGTAGCCTCCAGGCCAGTGTTTCATCATTCCTGACCCGGCTGCGCGCCGGGCCTGTCAGAAAAAGGGGCTGATTCTAACGACGCCCAGCTTAATTGTCAGTCGTCGCTATCAGAAAAGTTTTTACGCGTTTTTACCTGCGCCATGCTTTCCAGAATCCGGTGATAGTTGTCGAAGCGGCTTTCGGCGATGTCGCCGCGCTCGACGGCCTCGCGGATGGCGCAACCAGGGTCATTGCCGTGCTTGCAGTCGCGGAATTTGCACAGGCCCAGGTAGTCGTGGAACTCGATAAAGCCGTGGGTTATCTGCTCCGGCTCAAGGTGCCACAGGCCGAACTCGCGCACGCCTGGCGAATCGATGACTTCGCCACCGCCAGGGAAGTGGTACAGGCGCGAGGCGGTGGTGGTGTGCTGGCCAAGCCCGGAGTTGTCGGAAACGTCGTTAACCAGAATCTGATTATCCTTCAGGCCCAGCAGGTTATTCAGCAGGCTCGATTTACCCACGCCCGACTGTCCGGCGAAAATACTGGTGCGGTCAATAAGCGCCTGCTCAAGCTCCTTCAGCCCTTCGTCTTTGTAGCTGGACACCAGCAGGACGCGATAGCCGATGCGGCGATAGATATCCATCTGCTCGTTGACGAAGGCGAGGCCTTCTTCATCCAGCAGATCGGTTTTGTTGAGGACCAGTAGCGGTTCAACGTCCAGCGTTTCGCAGGCCACCAGATAGCGGTCGATGATGTTCAGCGACAGTTCCGGCAGAATGGCCGAGACGATAATTATCTGATCGATATTCGCGGCGATAGGCTTCACGCCGTCGTAGAAATCCGGGCGCGTCAGGACTGAGGTGCGCTCGTGGACCGCATCGACAATGCCTTTGCCCTGCACATTCTCTTTCGCCGGACGCCAGACGACGCGATCGCCGGTGACCAGCGAACGGATGGTGCGGCGAATGTTACAGCGGTACACCCCGCCGTCAGACGATTCGACGTCGGCATGCTGACCAAAACGACTGATAACGCGGCCGTCGCGAGGCTCACCAAATTGTGAGTCGTCGGGATCGGCTTTCTCCGTAGTCTGTTTGAGCCGGCGCTGATGGTTCGCTGACACGCGGCGCTGCTGACCTTTGGAGAGTTTATTTTTGCTCAATCTTAATGGCTCCTGGTCGCCCCTGGTGGGCAAAACCTCTATGATATCAGCTATTGTGAATGAATTAACTGCCTGTCACCCCAGTGTGACGCGATAACGGATGGAAAATAGCATGAGTGCCAATGAAAACAACCTCATTTGGATCGATCTGGAGATGACCGGGCTTGATCCGCGTCAGGATCGCATCATTGAAATCGCTACCCTGGTGACCGACGCCGATCTGAATATTCTGGCGGAAGGACCGGTTATCGCTGTGCATCAGTCTGATGAGCAACTGGCGCTGATGGATGAGTGGAACGTGCGCACCCACACCGCCAGCGGTCTGGTGGATCGCGTTAAAGCGAGCACGATGGGCGAACATGAGGCGGAGCTGGCGACGATTGAATTTCTTAAAGAATGGGTCCCGGTGGGTAAATCGCCCATCTGCGGCAACAGCATCGGGCAGGACCGCCGCTTCCTGTTTAAGTACATGCCGGAGCTGGAGGCATACTTCCACTACCGTTATCTGGACGTCAGCACGCTGAAAGAACTGGCGCGCCGCTGGAAGCCGGAAGTGCTCGACGGCCTGAAGAAACAGAATACGCATCAGGCGCTGGATGATATTCGCGAGTCGGTAGCGGAGCTTGCCTATTACCGCGAACATTTTATTAAATTGTGATGACGAAGAGGGGCTAAGCCCCTCTTTTGCTGGTAAAGTGATCACTTTGGCGAATAAAAACGCAGTCAGACAAAAATCACGAAAAAAAGCGTTTAAGGGGTTGCGGTAGAAATCATTTCTCGTATAATGCGCCTCCCGTAACGACACAGAAATGTGAATTACGCAGAGCGGGAATAGCTCAGTTGGTAGAGCACGACCTTGCCAAGGTCGGGGTCGCGAGTTCGAGTCTCGTTTCCCGCTCCAAAATTTGAAATCGCCGAAAGGCAGCACCACCCAATCAAAGAATTTCGGGTTGCAACAAGGCAGCAACTGAACGAATCCTTGGGAGCTTACTTAAGTAAGTGACTAAGGTGAGTGAAGGCAGCTAACGTAGTAGCAACCAGAAAGACGAAGATTAAGCGGGAATAACTCAGTTGGTAGAGCACGACCTTGCCAAGGTCGGGGTCGCGAG